>JGI994J12354_10001081_pt1 | contig 27597 bp, 24 predicted proteins | sample IntmicLarv3ML3BL_FD_12354 | JGI IMG/M metagenome (IMG submission 12354) | reverse complement strand
AAGAATGGAAAAAAAGATGAAAAATATCCCTAATTATGATATAATTTTAAAATGGACAAAAAGCTAGACGGAGGTAATATAAAGTGGAAAATCAAGGTTGGAAAGTTTCGAAAATTGCATTTTTAAGTATAATTGTAATGCTTAGCCATTTTGTCGCAAGTCTTATAGGAAGTGTGATATCAATATTAGGGTATGTTTTTGCAGATATATCTACAGGTGCTTTGAAAGTTGCAAATGGCGGAATGTTTATGTATAAAGGCGAGACATATGATGCTATGAATCTATTTACATCTACAAGATATCTGATTGAACCTGCAGTGTTAGCTTCAATAATTGCGGCACCCATTACTATTGCTTTAATATTTGCTATATGTAAGGTGGTGAAGGAAAAGTTCTTTGAATTTAACGCTTTAAACAATGCAAAACCACTTGATATAGGCATGGGTGTGATTATAGGTTTTGTGCTCAATCCTGTTTTGAGTTATATTATGGCGGCAACCTCCTTGAACCAACTGTCAGAAACTACAAATATTTTATTTGAAAATATGTTTGAAAACACTCATTTTGTTGTGTTGTTAATAGGAATGGCTATTTGTGCACCTATTGTTGAAGAACTCATGTTTAGAGGTGTTATTCAATCTTCATTGAATAAAGTTTTTAAACCGAGTATCGCGATAATTGTACAGGCTGTTCTCTTTGGAGCATATCATGGGAACTTACAGCAGTTTATATATGCTACAATGATTGGAATTCTGTTTGGAATTATGAGACACTGGTCAAAATCGCTATGGACAGTAATAGCGGCACATGTGGGATTTAATGCAAGTGCGGTTATTTTAGTTGAAATAAGTAAACATGAAGATTGGTGGATAAATAAAGTTTTAACAAATACACCAGATATTGTCATTGCGGCGGTAAGCTTAGTGATATTCGGCATTTTACTGTACTTTTTCGAACGTAGATGTAGAAAAAATAACAAAAATTTGATATAATAATAGAAAATGTAATTAGAAAAAATAAGGAAATTAGGAAATAAAGAGAAAAGAGGTTTGTGATGAGTGAGGAGAATTTTGTTTCCAGAGTAAAACCTGTTGAAATAGAATCGGAAATGAGAAAATCTTTTATTGAGTATGCAATGAGTGTAATTATAGATCGTGCATTGCCAGATATAAGGGATGGACTTAAGCCGGTTCATAGAAGAATACTCTATTCAATGTTTGAACAGGGAATTACTCCGGATAAAAAATATGTAAAATGTGCCTCCACAGTAGGAGACGTTTTGGGTAAGTTTCACCCGCATGGTGATGCTGCCGTTTATGAATCAATGGTTAGAATGGCGCAGGATTTTTCAATGCGTTATCCAACAGTAGACGGACACGGAAACTTTGGATCAAGAGACGGAGATGCCGCAGCGGCATATCGTTATACCGAATCAAAACTTGCTAAAATCTCTATGGAACTTCTTGCAGACATAAAAAAAGATACTGTCGATTTCAAACCAAACTTTGATGAAAGATATAATGAACCTGTAGTTCTGCCTTCAAGATTTCCTAATCTTTTGGTTAACGGATCAATGGGTATTGCAGTTGCAATGGCGACAAATATTCCTCCGCACAATCTAAAAGAAGTAATAGAGGGAATTACTTATGTAATAGATAATCCAGAAGCATCAATAGATGATATTATGCAATTTATAAAAGGTCCGGATTTCCCAACTGCCGCAAATATAGTTGGAAGACAGGGAATACGTGAGGCTTACCGCACTGGAAGAGGAAGAGTAGTAGTAAGAGGTGAAGCTAGTATAGAACAGCTTCCAAACGGAAGGCAGAGAATAATAATTACGGAGCTCCCTTATCAGGTAAACAATGCTGCGCTTGTAGAGAAAATTGCAGAATTGGCAAAGGACAAGAGGATAGATGGTATATCCGACCTTAGTGATGAGTATGGCAAAGAAGGAATCAGAATAGTAATTGATTTGAGAAAAGATGCAAATGCAAATGTTGTTTTAAATCAGTTATACAAGAATACTCAACTTCAAGATGCGTTTAATGTTAACATGGTAGCTATTGTAGAAGTTGAAAAGAACAAGTTTGAACCTAAACAGGTTAATTTGCGTGAAATGATAGACCATTACATTGAGCATCAGAAGAATGTTGTAAGACGCAGGACTGAGTTTGAATTAAAGAAAGCAGAAGCAAGGGCACATCTGTTGGAAGGTTGTCTGATTGCGCTAGACCATCTTGATGAGGTTATAAACATAATTCGTTCATCAAGAACAGAGGAATTGGCGAAAAAAGGATTGATTGACAGATTTGATTTTTCAGATAAACAGGCACAGTATATTGTCGACATGAGACTTGGACGATTGACAGGTCTTGAAAGAGAGAAAGTTCAAGCAGAATATAATGAGCTTCAAGAAAAAATTGCGTATCTTAAGGCAATTTTAGCAAATGAAATGTTATTGCTTGGAATCATAAAGGACGAATTAAAAGTTATATGTGATAAATACAGTGATGAGAGAAGAACACGTTTTGTAATTGATGAAGGTGAAATAGATATAGATGATTTGATTCATGAGCAACAAATCGCTGTAACTTTGACACACTTTGGATATGTGAAAAGAATGCCTTCAGACACTTATAAATCTCAAAGAAGAGGTGGAAAAGGTATCAAAGGCCTTACAACACGTGAAGAAGATTTCGTTGAACAACTATTTATAACTTCATCACATAATCAGCTTCTCTTCTTTACCAATAAAGGACGTGTGTTTAAATTAAAAGGTTATGAAATCCCTGAAGCGGGAAGACAGGCAAAAGGAACTGCAATTGTAAATCTGTTGCAGTTGCAGCCAGAGGAAAAAGTTGCAACTGTAATTCCAGTTGCTGAATCAGAACTCACAGATGATAAATTCCTTGTTATGGCAACAAGAGAAGGACTTATAAAGAAAACCTCGCTTTCTGAATATAAAAACATAAGAAAAGGCGGGTTGATTGCAGCAGTTCTTCGTGAAGAAGATGAAATTATAAATGTTTCACTTGTTATGGCAGGAAATACAATAACGCTTGGAACGAGAAATGGATATTCAATACGATTTGAAGAGTCAGATGTACGTGCAACAGGAAGAGCATCACAAGGTGTACGCGGAATTTCGCTTCGTGAAAGTGATTATGTTATAGGAATGGGAATATGCGAAGAAGATGCATCCTTGCTTACTGTTACAGAAAGAGGTTTTGGAAAGAGAACTCTTATTGATGAATATAAAGTTCAAACAAGAGGAGGAAAGGGTGTGCTGACATACCGGATTTCTGAAAAAACAGGTTCCATTGCAGGAATGCTTCTTGTAGATGATTCAAATGATATTATGCTTATAACCAGAGATGGTATAGTAATAAGAATTCTTGCAAAAGATATAAGTGTAATAGGACGTGCGACACGGGGAGTTACACTCATGGGATTGAGTGAAGATAATATAGTGGTAAGTGTTGCAAAAACGGAGCATGAAGAGGATGAACCTCAGGAAGAAGACCAGGAACCTGATGCAGGAGAGAATGCGACAGGAGAGGAAATTCAGCCAGAGGAATAGATGTTGATTTTGAAAAACGGTTTGACTAATTTAAAGGTTGAACCGTTTTTGGATTTTATGAAATAGTTCTGCTTAATGTGTATTTTGATGCGGATTTTACCGGATTTTAATTTGACATTATATGGCATGGATTGTATACTATCAGTTGGAACTTTTTACACAACATTCAAGTTGGTAAATCTGTAAGTTTATATCAAAAGGAGGTTGCCAAGATGGGCAAAACAGTTGAAATAAGATGGCATGGTCGTGGTGGACAAGGCGCAAAGACAGCTTCATTGCTGCTTGCTGATGCAGCGTTTAACTTTGGAAAGTATGTGCAGGGTTTTCCCGAATACGGACCAGAAAGAATGGGAGCACCTATCACTGCGTACAACAGAATAAGTGATGAGAGACTTTCCATTCACAGTAACATTTATGAACCTGATTATGTAGTAGTAGTTGATGATACTCTGTTAACTTCGGTAAATGTTACAGCAGGATTAAAAGAGGACGGCGCAATAATAATTAATACAACAAAGGATCCAGAAGAGTTAATTCCTATGCTGAAAGGATACAAAGGAAAAGTTTGTACAGTTGATGCAAGAACAATTTCCATTGAATCACTTGGACGGTATTTCCCAAACACTCCTATGCTTGGTGCGGTTGTAAAAGTTAGTAAAGTAGTTGAACCAGAAGAATTTAAAAAAGATATGGTAGAATCATTTAAGCATAAATTTGCAAAGAAACCAGAAATGGTTGACGGAAACATTAAAGCTTTAGAAAGAGCAATGGAGGAGGTAAAAGGACTATGAGTAAAGAATTGAAAGATATTGCTGTTGACGTAAAATGGCAGGATATTACTCCTGGAGGATTGATTCCTTGGGCAGGAAATGCTCATATGTTTAAAACAGGTGACTGGAGAACAATGAAACCTGTTTGGTCTTTAGAAAAGTGTAAACAATGCTTGCTTTGCGTGCCTGTTTGCCCTGATTCTTCATTGATTGTTGAAGGTTCAAAGCTTACTGAAATTGACTATGATCACTGTAAGGGATGCGGTGTTTGCGTAAAACAATGTCCTTTCGGTGCACTTGATTTTGTTCCGGAAGATTAAGTTAAAAAAAACAGAAAGGAAGTAGTAACATGTCTATAAGAGAAAGAATGAGTGGTAACGAAGCAGTTGCAGTTGCCATGAGACAAATAAATCCAGACGTTGTAGCAGCATTCCCAATTACACCGTCAACAGAAGTACCACAGTATTTTTCAACCTTCGTTGCAAACGGAAAAGTTGATACTGAATTCGTAGCAGTTGAATCCGAGCACAGTGCAATGAGTGCTTGTGTAGGAGCTCAGGCAGCCGGAGGAAGAGCAATGACAGCAACAAGTTCAAATGGACTTGCATTGATGTGGGAGATCCTCTACATTGCAGCTTGTTCAAGATTGCCGATTGTTATGGCTTGTGTAAATAGAACCCTTTCAGGTCCTTTGAACATTCAGAATGACCACAGTGACTCAATGGGAGCGAGAGATTCAGGTTGGATTCAGATTTACAGTGAAAATAATCAGGAAGCATATGACAATATGCTTATGGCTAACCTTATAGGAGAGCATCCAGATGTAATGCTTCCAGTAATGGTTTGTCAGGATGGATTTATCACATCACATGCGATTGAAAATATTGAGCTTTTAGAAGACGATAAAGTTAAATCATTTGTTGGAGAATATAACCCTGAGAGTTATTTGCTTGACAGTGAAAACCCATGTGCGGTTGGACCTCTTGACCACTTCACACATTGCTATGAGCATAAGAGACAGCAGGCGGAGGCTATGATTAAGTCTAAGGCTGTTATACTTGAAATATCTAAGAAATTTGAAGAATTAACTGGCAGAAGCTATGGTTTGTTTGAAGAATATAATACAGACGGAGCAGAGGTTTGTGTGGTTCTATTGAATTCAACAGCTGGTACAGCAAAATATGTAGCAGATCAGTATAAAGAAAAGGGACAGAAAGTTGCTATTATTAAGCCAAGAGTATTCAGACCATTCCCTGTTGATGAAATTGCTGAGGCACTAAAGAAATATAAAGTTGTTGCAATAATGGACAAGAGTGAAGGATTTAATGCGGCGGCAGGACCTTTGTTCACAGAAATTACAAGTGCAATGATGGTTAAAGGCGTTACAAATCCTAAAGTTATCAGTTATATTTATGGGTTGGGCGGAAGAGACGTAAAAGCAGATGATATATCAATAGTTTTTGATGAGGTTCTTGAAATTGCCAAAACTGGTGAAGTAAAGAATCCTTATAACTACATTGGTGTAAGAGAATAAGGAGGTGCGGACAAATGGCATATAATTTTAAAGAAGTAATGAATAAGCCTGAAAGATTTACAGGCGGACACAGAATGTGTGCAGGTTGCGGCGCACCAGTTGTTGTAAGACAAATTCTTAAGGCATTGAAAGAAGAAGATCATGCAGTTATAGGTGCCGCAACAGGATGTTTGGAAGTTTCAAGTTTTCTATATCCATATACAGCATGGAAAGATTCTTTTATCCATAATGCATTTGAAAACTCAGCGGCTACTGTTTCAGGTGCTGAGGCGGCATATGTAGCAATGAAGAGAAAGAAAAAATTAAAAGACGGAGAATCAAAGTTTATCGCATTTGGCGGTGACGGCGGAACTTATGATATAGGTTTGCAGTCTCTATCAGGAGCAATGGAGAGAGGCCATGATATGGTTTATGTTTGCTACGATAATGGAGCATACATGAACACTGGTATCCAGAGATCTTCAGCAACTCCGAAATATGCTGATACAACAACATCTCCTGCAGGGTCAGTTATTCCTGGTAAGATGCAAGCGAGAAAAGATTTGAGCGAAGTGTTGGTAAATCATCACATTCCATATGTTGGACAGACTCTTGCAATGGGAAATATGAAGGACTTATATGAGAAATCAGAAAAAGCTATATATACTCCTGGTGGTGCATTTTTGAATATACTTGCTCCATGTCCTAGAGGTTGGATATATCCAACAGAGGATTTGATGGAAATCAATAAGCTTGCTGCTGATACTTGTTATTGGCCTTTATATGAAGTTGTTAATGGTGTGTATACAGTAACATATAAACCTAAGGATAAGAAACCTGTTGTAGAATTCCTAAAACGCCAAGGCAGATTTAAACATTTGTTTAAGCCGGGCAATGAAGCTTTGCTTGAAGATATTCAGGCAGAAGTAGATGCAAGATGGGAAAGATTACTCATGTTAGAAGCGGCAACCAATAAATAATAGTGTAAAAAAATATTCAGCCTTCTCATAAAAACGAGGAGGCTGATTGATTCATTTTTCATATAATCGAAAGGAGAACGATTTATGCTTGCGGATGAGGGTAGAAGCAAATCAACACCGGCTGGGTCACTCGGAATTATAGCAATGAATGGATGTCAAGAAATTGGAGGTAAAGTAAATCATTATCTGGTAAAAGGGAGAGAGAATTTTGACAGTGATTTAAAGGATGAACTTCCGTTTTTTGGCTATATAAAAGACAGCTATCTTTTAAGTACAACCTGTCCGCGTTTTGGAACAGGAGAAGCAAAAGGTGTAATTAATGAGTCTGTTCGAGGACACGATATTTTCATAATAATAGATGTATTTAACTATGGATGCAGGTATAAAATGTATGGAGAAGAGGTTCCTATGAGTCCTGATGATCATTATCAGGATTTAAAGAGAATAATAGGAGCAATAGAAGGCAAGTCAAGAAGAATAACAGTTATAATGCCTATGCTTTATGAGGGACGCCAGCATAGACGTACCTTCAGGGAATCACTTGACTGCGCATCAGCATTGCAAGAACTGATTTCTATAGGTGTTGATAATATAATAACTTTTGACGCACATGACCCACGAGTGCATAATGCAATACCTTTTGGTGGGTTTGAAAATGTTATGCCGACTTATCAGATGATTAAAACTTTGGTGCGAAATGTTCCGGATGTAGATTTCAGTGCCGATAAAATGATGATTATTTCACCTGATGAAGGCGGAATGGGAAGAAGTATCTATTACAGTTCTGTTCTTGGTGTGAATCTTGGAATGTACTATAAAAGAAGAGACTATTCAACAGTAGTCAATGGTAAAAATCCAATAGTTGCACATGAATTTCTTGGTGAATCGGTGGAAGGAAAAGACCTTATAATTGTTGATGATATGATTGCTTCGGGTGAATCCGTTTTAGATATTGCGTATGATTTAAAGAGCAGAAATGCAAACAGAATCTTTGTGGCCTGTACTTTTGGTTTGTTTACACAGGGGACAGAGAAGTTTGATGAGGCTTATGAGAAAGGGCTGATTTCAAAAGTTTTTACTACAAATCTGAATTACAGAACTGATGAATTGAAAGCAAAGGAATGGTATTGTGAAGTTGATATGTCAAAGTATATTGCGTATATAATTGATACACTCAATCACGACCAATCAATCAGCAATTTGCTTGATCCTTCATGGAGAATTAAGAAACTTCTATGTAATAAAGGATATATTAAATAAATCGTTTTTAAAATATTTTTCCGCTCTTCTGTGCACAGAAGGGCGGATTGTTTCAAAATAGTGTTAAAACCAAAATTGAGAAGGAGCAAAAATGAAGATATTACACACTTCCGATTGGCATTTGGGAATTTCGCTTAACAACATTTCAAGGATTCCCGACCAAAAACACTTTATAGAACAGATTTTTCAAATAATTAAAGAGGAAAAGATTGGTGCTGTAATACTTGCAGGAGATGTTTTTGACAGGAGCGTTTCATCAAGTCAAGCTATTTCTCTGTATAATGAAGCTGTAACATGTATTTGCGGGCAATTAGAAGTACCAATGATTATAATTGCAGGAAATCATGATGGAGCGGCAAGATTGTCAGCTTGCAGTGAGTTGCTTGAGGCTTCGGGCTTGTACATAAAAGGTAAGCTTGAAAAGGATATAATTCCTATAGAATTAAATAAAAATGAAGAGGGTACACAGATTGATATTTATAGTGTGCCGTTTTTTAATATAGAAGAAGCACGATTTCTCTATCCTGAGGCGGATATTCGCAGTTATGATGAGGCAATGGAGGTGGTGTGCGGCAACATAAGAAACAATATGAATCCAGAAAATGTAAATATTGTTGTTGCACATGCGTATATATCAGGTGCAATTTTAAGTGAAAGTGATAAATCAGCTACATTAGGAACAGCGAGTGTGGCATCTGCTGAGGTGTTCAGAGATTTCTCATATACCGCGCTTGGGCATATTCATAAGGGGCAGAGCATTTGTGAAAATGTAATATACTCTGGTTCTCCGCTGGCATATTCTTTTTCAAGGGCGGATAATGAGTTTGAAAAATGTGTTATGATTCTTGACACAGAGAAGAATTCTGTTAATGTGAAGTTTATTAAACCGTTAAAGGAGATGAGAGTACTTAAGGGTACTTATGATGAACTGATTGAAAATATAGAGCATTGTGATGATTATATGAAAATAATAGTGACGGATAAATATGCAGGATATGAAACAATGGAATTCTTTCGTAGTTACTATCCAAACTTGGTTCAAATAATAAATGCATCTGTTAAAAATGAGGAAAGACAAAGCCTCACAATAGAGGAGATAGAGCAGTTTTCACCAGAAGAACTGCTGGTAAAGTTTTTTCAGGAAACATATCAGCAGGATTTAGGAAAAGACCAAATTGATATGTTCATTTCTGCGTTAAAAGAGACCGAAAGGGAGGTGGATTTATCATGAAACCGCTTTCGCTTAAGATATCTGCGTTTGCTTCATACATAAATGAACAATATATAGATTTTACAAGCTTTTCTGAAAAAGGGCTTTTTCTCATATGCGGAGAAACCGGAGCAGGAAAGACAGCACTGCTTGATGCTATAACTTATGCTTTGTATGGAAAGAGTAGTGGGGACAACAGAGGAGACCTTATTTCAATGCGCTGTCAGTTCGCAAAGACTGAACAAAAAACTTATATTGAATTTATTTTTCAAACAGGAATGGGAACATATAAATTTACAAGAGGTCTTAGGGAACATAAAAAGAGAAGCGGAGAGATTTCTTTTGAAACAGAGCAGGCGGCATTTTTCAAGAATCCGGCAGGGGAGTTTGAACCGATTTTTGAAAACCCTAAAAAGAGTGATTTGGAAAATAAGGCATGTGAGATTATAGGACTGAATTATGAACAGTTCAGGCAGGTTATTATCTTGCCGCAGGGGCAGTTTGAACGGTTTCTCCTTGCACCATCAAAGGATAAGGAAAAAATTCTCATATCCTTATTTGATGCTGAAAAATGGAACAGGGTCGCAGAGGTGCTAAAACAGTCGATAAACAGCGAAAAACAGAGACTTGAAATAGCAAGCGGCATTATAAAAAATACATATAAAGAATATCCATGCGAGGATTTTGAGAAAATAAAGGAGCTTTTATCAGAAAAGACTGCAATATCGGATGAAAAATTCAAAGAAAAGAAACAGCTTGAGAAATCGGAGAAAAAGGCACAAGAGGAATTTGTCAAATCTAATGCAGTAAACAATAAATTTTCTGAGTTGGAAAAGTCGGAAACCAAGCTTAAAGAACTTGAACTTAAGGTAAAGGATATAGATGAATTAAAGGAGCGGGTATCAAGGGGTAAAAATGCTGAGGCATTGAAACCGCTCTATGACAGTTATGAAGAGCTTTATAAAGTGCTGAGTGTGCGAAAATGTGAGGTGGAGAATGCTGAGAAAGAGCATGAATTTTCTATGAAAGAACTCACAGAGGCTGAAAAGTTAAAAAGTGAAATCTGTCTTTTGGCAGAGAAAAATGAAATGAATAAACATAAGCATCTGGAGCTATGTTCGCTTAGAGAAACTTATGAAAACATTGACAGAGTGTTTGAAGAAATGAAAGCAATCACAGAGAAATATACAACCGCAAAAGTGGAAACAGACGAAGGAGAAATTTTTCAAAAGAAACTAAATGAAGAGAGATTTAAGCTTGATGAAAATGTTGCCGATTTAAGGGGCGAGTATTCAAAATTGTTTGATTTATATAAACTGTCAATTGGCGGACAACTCGCAAAAGAGTTGAAGAGAGGCGAGCCGTGTCCTGTATGCGGAAGCAGTGAGCATCCGAAACCGGCAAAAGCGGAAGAGGGCACATCAGAGAAAGATTTGACCAAGAAGGAAAAGGAATTAAAGAAAGCGGAAAAGAGCGCGGAGGAAAAAGAGGCTTGAATGTGAAAAATTCGCCATTGATTTTGAGGTGCTGAAACTGAAGTTAAATGCCTTGCAAATAAAAAAAGAGAAATTGACAACAGAGTTTGATTTGCTTAGTGCAAAGAAAGTTGCAGGAGTAGAGGACTGTGTATCACTGAATGCTGAGATAGATAAGCTGAAACAGCTCATTGAAGAATTTGAGACTGAGACAGCAAAAACAGAATTGAAATATAGTGAGGCAAAGATAAAGTTTGTTACAGTTGAAAAAGTGCTTGAACTTGCGAAAAAGGAGTATACTGAGGCTAGTTTGGCAGAACAGATAGCAAATGATAAGTTTGAGGATAAGCTAAAAGAGACTGGGTTTGATTTGAAAAGTTATTCTGAAGCTCTTTTGCAGATATCTAAGCTTGATGAATTTCAAAGTAGTATTGCCGAGTATGAAACAGAGGTTATGGTTTGTGAAAAACACATTAATGATTTTAAAGCGGAGCTAAAGGGTAATGAAAAACCAACTTCCGAGCAAATGGATTTTCTTCTAAAGGAAAAGGATAGATTATATAAGGAGTCAAGAGCGGCACTTGAAGAGTGTACAAGGCTTGAAGATTATGTAAAGAAACTTAAAAAATCGGTAAAAAAGCTGGAAAAGGATATTGCAGACTATGAAAAAGATAAAGCTGTTTACGAGGTCAATCTTTTGTTTCTGAAAAGGCTGAGGGGCGATAGTGGTATTGGAATGCAGAGGTACATTTTGGGTGTCATGCTGTCTGCCATTATTACAGGGGCAAATAAACTTTTGGAAAATGTACATGATGGGCGCTATAGGCTTAACAGAACGCTTGAAAGGGTTGGGAATTCGCTGAAAACAGGGCTTGAACTTGAAGTTTATGATGCCAATTCAACAGAACACAGAAGCGTTTCCACTCTGTCAGGCGGTGAAAAATTCCTCGTTTCTCTTGCACTTTCTATGGGGCTTTCCGCCGTGGTTCAGGCACAGTCAGGCGGTATACGGATTGATGCAATGTTTATTGATGAGGGCTTTGGAACCCTTGATGAAGCCTCAATAAATGATTCTTTGGAGATTTTGCTAGAGGTGAAAAATACCAAGGGAATTGTGGGAATAATTTCTCATGTTGAGAGTATTAAAGAGACTATTGAGGCAAGGATTGAAGTTAGGAAAAACAGAATTGGCAGTGAATTAAGTGTCTTTGGGTAAGGAATGACTGTTTATTCGTATGGTTGACTGGTTATATATGTTTATGGTAAAAATATTAGGTTGAAAAAACTATTGTCTAGGAGGAGTTGTTATGAGATTTGACGGAGTAGCATATGTGAAATCTGCTTTATCAAGTAAAAGCGGGTATTTGGAATTGAAAGAAAATGGAGATGTTTGTTTTACAAAATATAAAAACCAAATGAGTGGTCGCTATCATTTTATTGTTTGGTTGATTATTAAAATTACTTTATTATTTAAGAAAGATAAGCTTTTGTTCACTATTCCAAAAGGAACTGTGAAAGATGCTACTTTTACAGTTGGGACTAAAGGCGGGTTTGCAGGTATTGGATCTAAATGGAGTGAATTGGTTATTTTTGCAGATAAAGAATATAAATTCTATGTTGACTATACTGATGATTCTAATATCTATTTTGATTTCATTAATAGAATTAAATAAACATAAGTTTCGCAATCCAAATCAAAATCCCATGAATGCCAATTGCTGGTGTTCATGGGATTTTGCCAATGTGTTAATGTATGAAAGTTAAACCAGACCTTGTTGAAGCATTGTATTTGCTACTTTTATAAAGCCTGCGATGTTTGCGCCTGCAACGAGATTGCCTTTCGCACCGTATTTTTCAGCTGCATTTGTGATATTTGAAAAAATATTATTCATTATTTCTTGAAGTCTGTGGTCTACGTCGTCAAATGTCCATGAAAGACGGGCACTGTTCTGTGCCATTTCTAAGGCGGATACAGCAACACCTCCGGCATTTGCTGCTTTACCAGGAGCAAATAGGATACTGTTTTTCTGAAGAAGATGTATTGCGCCTAATGTGGTGGACATGTTTGAACCTTCGGCAACAGCAATACAGCCATTTTTCACAAGATGAGCGGCACCGTCTTCTGTTAATTCATTCTGTGTTGCACATGGCAATGCAACATCACAGGGTACCGACCATACCAAACCATTTTCAAAGTATTCTGCATCTTTATGATGAGTTAGGTACTCACGGATACGACCTCTCTGTTGTTCTTTTATTAATTTTACTGTTTGTATGTCGATACCTTTGGAATGGTATATATATCCATTGGAATCACTCATAGTGACTACTTTTGCGCCAAGCTGTGTTGCTTTCTCAGCAGCATAGATGGCAACGTTTCCCGAGCCTGATATGCTTATTGTTTTGTTTTCAAAGGTAGTATTTACTGATTCAAGCATTTTCTTTGCGAGATATACAAGTCCATATCCAGTTGCTTCTGTACGAACAAGAGAGCCTCCATAAGTCAGACCTTTTCCTGTTAAACAGCCTTCATATAAGTTGGTGATACGTTTGTATTGTCCATACATGTAGCCTATTTCTCTTCCGCCGACACCTATGTCACCAGCAGGAACATCTGTATCTGCACCAATGTGGCGATATAGTTCAGTGATAAAGCTTTGGCAAAATGCCATTACTTCGCGGTTGGATTTTCCTTTTGGATCAAAATTGGAACCACCTTTAGCTCCGCCTATTGGCAAACCTGTTAAGGAATTTTTGAAAACCTGTTCAAAACCAAGAAATTTAATAATGCTTAGACATACACTTGGATGAAAGCGCAGACCTCCTTTGTAAGGGCCTATAGCACTGTTAAATTGAACTCGGTAACCTTTGTTTACTTGTATTTTCCCTGCATCATCAATCCATGGAATTCTAAACATAATTTGACGCTCAGGTTCTACAAGACGTTCGAGAATGCCCTCGGCTTCGAACTCAGGATGTTCGTCAAGAACAGGTTGAAGAGTTGGAAGTATTTCTGTGAGAGCTTGATGAAATTCCGGTTCATTTGGATTCTTAAGTATTGTTTGTTCAAGTATTTTCGATGTGTAAGACATAAATCCTCCTTTGGGTAATTTGTTAGTTTTTTAAACAAAAAAAGTGCTTACCAAAAAATCGGCAAAAAGCCATTTTTTAATAAACACCTTTGTTTAATAAATTAATGATATCATGGTGGGATTTTTTTGTCAACATATGTTTTCTCATATGGACAAATTCCCCATTTGGAACAATGTCCATATGAGAATTCATTTTCTAGTGGGGATAAGGCGGCTGAATGGTGAAGTGTACCCATGAGAAAATTTTTCATACACAAGACTATCTTGTAATCTTTGTTATTTTAATTGTATTTACAAATAATTTTTTTTGTAATATAGTGTAATAAATATTTGAAAAAAGGAATTTTATATAATGAAAAAAAACAAAAATCTTATTATTATTTTAGAGTTGCTATTATTGTGTGGAGTTGTTGCTATTGCATTTTTAGCATTCCATTTGAGAAAAACAGAATGGTTTCTTTTTTTATGTATTGTGGGAATATTTTTCATTATAATGGGGGTTTGCATTGTGAGATATATTGATAAACGGTTTATTTCAAAAACTTCAAAATCATTTTGGGAAAATGTTCCAGAACAACATTTTCAAGCAAAATTAATTTCAAGAAATGTGCAAACATTTTCGAGATATGTACCAGGGTATGATAATCAAGTAACTCAAAACAATTATTTGACTTTTGAGTTTACAGATAAAACTCGTAAAGTTTTTCAAGTAGATAATAATATTTCTAATATGTTTTTAGAAGGTGATGAAGGTGTTCTCTGCTATAAAGAAAATGGCCAACAATTGCTATATATTGATTTTAAGCTACAGTAATAAAATTGTGTTTTTGAAAAACTTTGTAATATCAAGGGTTTTCAAATAGCATGTTTATGATCTTACGAGTTTGCCCCACAAATCCCCGTCCTACTTGACATATCGTTGGAAATTATTGTATACTTTTCCTGTTGAACAAAGGCGTTCATCAGATGATATCGCGGTTGAAGATTGGACTGACTGAAATTCAGTCTGTTTATTAGATATCCCAAATATTATTTGATGAGTGCCTTATGTTTTATTGTATAAGGAATTATACAGTGGTATATGTGGGTAAATGGGAGGATTAAAATGGAGATTGATGACAAATTGATTGCATACCTTGAAGAACTTTCCTATCTGAAATTGAAAGAAGAGGAGAAAGAACAAGCAAAAACCGATCTTAGTGGAATTATCAAATATATGAACAAACTTAATGAACTTGATACAGGAGATTCTCCAGCACTTTCACATCCATTTCCTGAAACAAATCGTTTTCGGGCAGATGAAATAACAGAATCATTTGATACTCAGATAATACTAGCCAATGCCCCAATGAAGAATGAGGAATATTTTATGGCACCTAAAACAGTGGAGTAAGTTAAGAAAATGAAAAAGTTGCATTAGGACAATGCAAGAATGCTTGACCACTGAGAGAACTAACAGTGTAAAATCCCAAAAAAGTTAAAGAGGTTTAAAAATGAATTTAACAGATATGACAGCATTGGAAATAGGCAAGCTGATTAAAAACAGAGAAATAAGCTGTATAGAAGCATCAAGAAATGTATTAGATGCAATAAATTCAGCAGATAAATATATAAACGCATATGTCAGTGTAGATGAAAACACAGCTTTGAGTGCCGCAAAAAAGGTACAGGAAAGACTGGATGCAGGTGAGGAATTATCACTTCTAGCAGGGGTTCCAGTATCTATAAAAGACAACATATGCACCAAAAATTTTAAAACAACATGTTCATCAAGAATGCTTGAAGAATTCACACCTCCATACAATGCAACAGCAGTTGAAAAGCTTGAAGAAGCAGGCGCAGTAATCATAGGAAAGCTGAACATGGATGAGTTTGCAATGGGAGGTTCAACAGAAACTTCTTACTTTAGCAAAACCAAAAATCCGTGGAACACTGAATATGTTCCGGGTGGTTCATCTGGAGGCTCAGCGGCGGCAGTTGCGGCAAGAGAAGCAATATACACACTGGGTTCAGATACAGGCGGTTCCATACGCCAGCCATGTTCTTTTTGTGGAGTAAGCGGAATAAAACCAACATATGGAAGTGTTTCACGTTATGGACTAATACCCTACGCATCTTCACTGGACCAAATCGGAACAGTGGGCAAAGACATCAGAGATTGTGCGGCAGCACTAAAAATCATATCTGGATATGACGAAAAAGACAGTACCTCAATCATGAAACAGGCATTTGATTTTGACAATGTATTTACCTCAAATATTGAAGGAATGGTAATAGGATTAAACTGCCCGTCCGAGGGAATGGATTCTGATGTTTATAAGGCAGTCATGGAGAGTGCAAAGAAATTTGAAGAACTTGGTGCAAAGATAGAAGAATTTGAAATACCTCTGCTTGAATATGCGGTTCCAGCTTATTATATTATTGCATGTGCAGAAGCAAGTTCGAATCTATCATGTTATGATGGTGTAAAATATGGATATCGAACAGCAAATGCGAAAAACCTATCTGACTTATACATTAACTCAAGAAGTGAAGGCTTTGGTATAGAGGTTAAGAGACGAATTATGTTAGGCTCATTTGCCCTCAGTTCAGGATATTATGATGCATACTATCACAAAGCACAGCAAGTACGTGGGCTCATAAAAAAATCATTTGACAATGCTTTTAAAAAATACGATATGATTCTCAGTCCAGTTGCACCAACAGCGGCATATAAAATAGGCGAAAACATTTCCGACCCAATCAAAATGTTTCTTGGAGATATATATACTGTTCCAGTAAATTTGGCAGGTATTCCTGCAGTTGCACTGCCTTGCGGATTTGACAAAAACAACATGCCAATTGGAATACAGCTTATAGGAGATGTATTCAGTGAGGCGAAACTTGTACGTGCCGCGGACACATATCAGCAAAATACCGACTATCATAAAAGGAGGTGCGGTGAATGGAAACTGTAATAGGACTTGAAGTACATGTTGAACTTAGCACAAAATCAAAAATATTCTGCGGTTGCGCCACTGAATTCGGGGGTGCACCAAATACGCATGTATGCCCTGTATGTACAGGAATGCCAGGAACCTTGCCAGTTTTAAACCGTTCTGTAGTAGACTATGCAGTTAGAACAGGACTTGCATTAAATTGCAATATAAACACATTCAATAAATTTGATCGAAAAAATTATTTTTATCCTGATTTGCCTAAAGCATATCAGGTTTCACAATTATATCTCCCAATATGTCAAAACGGACACATGATAATTAATGTAAACGGAGAGACAAAAGAGATAGGAATACATGAAATTCACATGGAAGAGGATGCCGGAAAGCTTATCCATGATGCACAAGAGGATTGCACCTTAATAGACTATAACCGTTGTGGTGTACCTCTTATAGAAATTGTAAGTGAGCCGGATTTCAGAAGTGCCGAGGAGGTTATTGCATATCTTGAAAAATTAAGAGAAACTCTCCTCTATCTTGGAGTTTCAGATTGCAAGCTCCAAGAGGGTTCAATGCGTGCTGACATTAACTTGTCAGTAAGACCAAAGGGAAGCAGTGAATTTGGAACGAGAACAGAAATGAAGAATATGAACTCATTTAGAGCAATACACCGTGCAATTACAAGTGAAAGAGAGAGACAGATAGGATTGATTAAATCAGGTGGAAGAGTGATACAGGAAACCAGACGTTGGGATGATAACGAAGGAATTAGCTCAAGTATGCGTTCAAAGGAAAATGCACAAGACTACAGATATTTTCCTGAACCCGATTTGTTGCCAATTGAAATAGATGATAAAGAAATGAAACACATCAAATATACAATGCCCGAACTTGCAGAAACAAAAAGAGAACGTTTTGTAAAAGAAATGGGAATAACAGAATATGATTCGGCATTGCTGACAACAGAAAAGAAAATATCAGACCTGTTTGAACAAACCTGTAAAATTTGCAATAATCCAAAAGAAACAGCAAACATTATAACAGGCGAACTTATGAGACTGATAAATGATTCGGAAATATCGGCAGAACAGCTGAATATTGACAGTGAAAAACTAGCGGCATTAATACTTCTCACACAAAAAGGAATGATAAACAGAAATGTGAGCAAAACAGTATTAAAAGAAATTTTTGAAAATAATATCGATCCTGAGTTGTATGTAAGGGAACATAGCCTTATAATGATAAAAGACGATAGTTTGGTTGAAAGTATAGCCGACCAAGTTTTGGCGAACAATGAGAAGTCAATTGAGGACTATCGCAATGGTAAAGAAAAGGCTTTTGGATTCCTTGTAGGGCAGGTAATGAAGGAACTTAAAGGAAAAGGAAATCCACAAGCAGTGAACCAGATTTTAAAAGAGAAATTAAATTCTCTTGAAAATAAATAAAATATGCGGAGGCAAAGTTATGAACGATGTTTTATACGAAGGCAAATCAAAGATCATATGTAAAGGCAGAGATGACGAAAGTATTTTAATAAAATATAAAGATACCGCAACTGCTTTTAATGGAGAGAAAAAAGAAGAATTGTCAGGAAAAGGCAAATTGAATGCTGAGATTTCAAACATTATTTACGGATACCTTGCAGAAAATGGCATAAAAACACACTTGATAGAGGTGATTGACGACACTACTGTACTTGCAAAGAATGCTGAAATCATAATGGTTGAGGTTATAGTGAGAAATGTTGCGGCAGGAAGTTTTTCGAAGAAATATGGAGTTCCTGAAGGAAGTCCCTTGAAAAATATCATTGTCGAGTTCAGCTTTAAGAGTGATGAATATGGCGATCCGCTTATTAATGAAAAACAGATAACAGCCATAGGACTTGCGACAGAAGAGGAACTTTGTGAAATGTCAGAGCAGGCATTAAAGATTAATAAATTGTTATCGGAATTGTTTGCAAAGAGCAATGTAAGACTTGTTGACTTCAAATTAGAGTTTGGAAGATTTAATGGGGAAATTCTTTTGTGTGACGAAATCTCACCGGATTCATGCCGTTTTTGGGATATGGATACAAATGAAAAACTAGACAAGGACCGTTTCAGAAGAAACCTTGGAAATGTTCTTGATGGATATAAAGACATCCTTGGGAGGCTGAAAGATGTCAAATAAATATGAAAATCCGCTGTGCAAGCGTTATTCAAGTGCGCAGATGCAGTATATTTTTTCAGATGACAATAAATTTTCGACATGGCGCAAACTTTGGATTGCACTTGCTGAAAGTCAGCAGGAACTTGGACTTGATATAACTTCAGAGCAGATTGATGAAATGAAGGAGCATATCAATGACATAAATTATGAAACAGCAGCAAAGAAAGAGCTTGAAGTGAGACATGATGTTATGGCTCATATTCATGCATATGGAGAACAGTGTCCAGGGGCAATGCCTATCATACACCTTGGAGCTACTTCTTGCTATGTTGGAGATAACACCGATATAATTCAGCAACATTCAGCATTACTTTTGATAAAGAAATTACTCATAAATACCATAGCAAAACTATATGAATTTGCAGAAAAACACAAGACCTTGCCATGTCTTGCTTATACACATTTTCAGGCGGCACAGCCAACAACAGTTGGGAAGAGGGCTACTCTGTGGATACAAGAACTTATGCTTGATCTTGAACAGCTTGATTTTGTAATTGCGAATTTGAAGTTGTCGGGATGTAAGGGTACAACCGGAACTGGGGCAAGCTTTCTTGCATTGTTTAATGGAGACCATAATAAAGTAAAAGAGCTGGAAGCAAAAATTGTAAAGAAGATGGGATTTGAAAGTGCATATTCTGTGAGCGGACAAACCTACTCAAGAAAGGTTGACTATTACATATTATCTGTATTGTCAGGGATTGCTCAGAGTGCATACAAATTTTCAAATGATACCAGACTTTTGTCACACTTAAAGGAATTTGATGAACCTTTTGAATCAGGACAGATAGGCTCATCAGCAATGGCATATAAGCGAAATCCTATGAGAAGTGAGAGGATAGCATCTCTTGCAAGATATGTAACAATAAATGCGTTAAATCCAGCACTTACGGCAAGTGCACAGTGGTTTGAGAGAACTCTTGATGATTCGGCAAACAGACGTATATCAATTCCAGAGGCATTTCTTGCAGTAGATGCAATTTTGTCTTTATATATAAATATTATCGGAGGTGCTGTTGTATATCCTAACATGATAAAAAAGCATCTGGATGAAGAACTTCCGTTTATGGCAACAGAAAATATTCTGATGTATTGTGTAAAAAAAGGCGGAGATAGACAGGCTCTTCATGAAAGAATACGTCTGCATTCTGTTGAAGCGGGAAAAAACATAAAGAGAGACGGCGCAGACAATGATTTAATTGAACGTATTTTAGCGGACAAGTCTTTTAATATAAGTAAAGAGGAAATGGACAAACTGCTCAATGCCGAATTGTTCACAGGAAGAGCAAAGGAACAGACAGAGGAATTTTTGAAAGAAATCAAATTTGTTCTTGATGCAAACAGTGAAATTATAGGAATTGATGTCAGTATCAAAGTCTAAGGAGGAAATTTATGCTTTCTGCGATTGTGGGAATTAACTGGGGAGATGAAGGAAAAGGCCGTATGGTGGATTTATTATCAAGNGATTATGACATAATCTGTCGTTATCAGGGTGGAAATAATGCTGGACATACTGTTATAAATGATAAAGGTAAGTTTATTTTAAATTTNTTGCCATCAGGAATTTTGCGGGATGAAACTGTAAATGTAATGGGAAGCGGTATGGTAATTGACTTACAGCATTTGTGCGGTGAAATAATGATGCTCACTGATAAAGGTATTCGTGTTACCTCGGAAAATTTGAAAATCAGTGATAAGGCATTTATATGTATGCCATATCATAAAATGCAGGATGTTTTGGAAGAGGATCGTTTGGGTGATAAAAAATATGGTTCAACCAGACGCGGAATATCTCCGGTATATGGTGATAAATATATGAAAAAGGGTCTTCGCATAGGGGATCTTCTCAATATGGATTCAATTAATGAGAAACTTACGGATATTCTTGACTGGAAAAACATGATTTTTTCAGGTTACGGAGAGCATAAAACTGATGTGTCAGAGATGATGGCATGGCTTATGGAATATGGAAAACAGCTTATTCCATATATTACAGATACTACTGAATACCTGCTGGAAGCAAAAGAGCAGGGTAAGAGCATTATGTTTGAAGGACAGCTTGGTGCACTGAGAGATATAGATTTCGGAATATATCCGTTTACTACCTCATCACAGACTATTGCCGCTTATGCAACAGCAGGCGCAGGAATACCTGGTGTAAAGCTTGATAATGTAGTGGGTATTATGAAAGCATATTCCAGTTGTGTTGGTGAAGGACCGTTTACAGCAGAGATGTTTGGAGAAGAGGCAGAGGAATTGCGTAAGGCAGGGGCAGAATATGGAGCGGCAACAGGACGTCCGCGCAGAGTGGGCGGATTTGACATTCCTGCCAGTATATATGGAGTGAAAATACAGGGCGCAGACGAGCTCGCCTTGACAAAACTTGATGTATTATCATATCTTAATAGAATACCTGTATGTGTTGCCTATGAAGTTGATGGGGTTAAAACAACCAGCTTCCCAACCGGAGACAAGCTTATGAGAGCAAAGCCTGTTTATGAGTACTTTGAAGGTTTTAATGCAGATATATCAACATGCAGAAAGCCTGAGGATTTGCCTAAGGTAGCACGTGATTATATTAAATTTATAGAAGAGGCAGTTAAATGCCCTATAAAATATGTATCTGTTGGAGCCGGACGTGAAGATTATTTTGTTATGAAATAGAGCAGATAATAATTAAGAGACAGAGCAAATAAAATAGAAGTATATTACAAATTAAAAGGAGTAAATTTATGTGTGGCATTATTGGATATATTGGAAATGACAATGCAGTTCCAATTATTCTTGAAGGGTTAAAAAAACTTGAATATCGTGGTTATGATTCAGCCGGTATAGCAGTTCGCGGAGAAAACCGATTTGATATTGCAAAACAAAAGGGTCGCCTTGCGATACTTGAAGCCGAGCTTGAAAAGAATCCTATTTTGGGTAATGTCGGAATTGGACATACAAGATGGGCAACACACGGTGAACCGTCAGACATTAATTCCCACCCTCATTTGGGAAACCAAAACAGAATTGCTATTGTACATAACGGAATTATTGAAAATTATAAGCAACTTAGAGCAAAGCTTGAAAGAAAAGGAATTAAATTTGTATCCCAAACAGATAGTGAAGTAATAGCACAACTTACAGAGTATTATTACAAAGGAAATATAATGGATACAATAGTAAAGGTTACAAATGCCTTAGAAGGTTCATATGCCTTGGGTATAATGTGTCTTGATGAACCAGATAAGCTTATTGCAATTAAAAAGGATAATCCACTGATTGTTGGCGTTTCGGAGAACGGTAATTTTATTGCATCCGATGTTCCAGCAGTGTTAAAACATACTGATAAGGTTTATTATCTTAATGATAAGGAAATTGCTGTTCTTGAAAAGGATTCAGTAAGATTCTATAACATTGATAAAGAGCCTATAAGCAAACCATTGGAGACTATCACATGGAGCCTTGACAGTGCAGAAAAAGGCGGATATTCTCATTTTATGTTTAAAGAAATTATGGAACAACCCAAGATTTTACAGGAAACAATACAATCTGCGCTAATTAATGGAGATAACAAACGGGTAATAGATAACCTTGATATATCAAAATTTAACAAAGTTGTTATTACAGCTTGTGGATCTGCTTATAATGCAGGAGTGGTAGGAAAATATGTACTTGAACGTCTTTGCAGACTGTCAATAGATGTTGAACTTGCAAGTGAATTCCGTTATAAGGATGCTGTGGTTGATGAGAAAACATTGGTAATATTGATAAGTCAATCAGGAGAAACAGCAGATACCATAGCGGCAATGAGAGAGGCAAAGAAAAAAGGTGCCTCAACTTTGGCAATAGTAAATGTAATAGGAAGTGCTATCGCAAAGGAAGCTGATAATGCAATTTATACTATTGCAGGTCCGGAAATAGCAGTGGCAACAACAAAAGCATTTTCCGCACAGCTTGCGGTATTGTATGTACTTGCAATACGTTTTGCAAATAAACTTGGGAAAATCTCGGCAGAAGAGGAAACAGTTTTAATAGAGGAAGTTTCTACAATTCCTGATAAAGTTGCTCTTATGTTGGAGGATATTGATTATATTCAAAAATACGCGGCAACTTGTGTAGGGTATAAAAGCATTTTCTTCATAGGAAGAAACATTGATTATGCCATTTCGCTTGAGGGATCTCTGAAACTTAAAGAGATTTCTTATATACATTCTGAGGCTTATGCGGGCGGAGAGCTAAAGCATGGAACAATTTCGCTCATTGAAGAGGATACATTGGTAGTGGCAATATCTTGTTGTCAAAGACTGTTTGGAAAGATTCTCAGTAATGTAGAGCAGGTTATAAGCAGAGGGGCAAAGGTTCTATTAATAGGAAACTGTGAAGAACCAAATCCTGATGAAAAATTATCCTATGTAGATTTACCTAATATAAATGAGTTGTTCTCACCATCATTGTCAGTAATTATATTACAGCTTTTCAGCTATTATGTGGCGGCAAACAAGGGCCTTGACATTGATAAGCCGAGAAACCTTGCAAAGAGCGTTACTGTGGAATGATGTCAATACATTGAAATAAGGAGGCATTTAACATGATTAGTACTATAAATGAAGTACTGGACTTTGTTAAGGAAAACGATGTGAAGTTTGTAAGACTGGGTTTTTGCGATGTTTTGGGATTTCAGAAAAACATTTCGATTATGGCAGATGAACTTCCATCAGCTTTTGAAAACGGAATTCCGTTTGATGCTTCTGCAATAAAAGGTTTTAATGATGTAGCACATTCAGATTTATTACTCTTTCCGGATCCGGCAACACTTATGGTTTTACCATGGAGACCGGAACCAGGGAGAGTTGTACGTTTTTACTGTGATATTAAAAATCCAGATAAGACACCCTTTATACATGATTGTAGATATTTGTTGAAAAATGTTATCAAAAGTTATGAAGAAATAGGGTATGTATGTAAAATAGGTGCTGAGTGTGAGTTTTATCTTTTTAAAACAGATGAAAATGGAGAGCCAACAGATATAACTTTGGATAGCGGCGGTTATTTGGACATTTCACCTTTAGATAAAGGTGAGAATATCAGACGTGAAATTTGCCTGTGTCTTGAAGAAATGGGTATAAAGCCGGAATCCTCTCATCATGAAAGAGGACCAGGACAGAATGAAATTGATTTTAAATTTAGTGATGCACTTACATGTGCAGACAATCTGCTCACATTTAAATCGGTGGTAAAGGCGATTGCGGCCCGAAACGGGTTGTTTGCTTCATTTATGCCTAAGCCAATACCAAATGTGGCAGGAAGCGGGTTGCATGTCAATTTATCGCTTGCGCAGAATGGTTTTAATATTTTCAGGAATCCGACCAGTGAACATTTAAGTATGGCATCAAGTTTTATTGCAGGAATTCTTGAAAAAACTCCTGAAATGACATTGTTTTTAAATCCCATTGTAAATTCATATCGGCGTTTCGGGGATTTTGAAGCACCTAAGTATGTTTCATGGTCACATCAGAACCGTTCCCAATTGATAAGAATACCAGTGGCATTTGGTGAAAAAATCAGAATGGAGCTTCGTTCGCCCGATCCTTCAATAAATCCGTATATTGCCTTTGCATTGATTATGGCGGCCGGACTTGAAGGGATAAAAAAGGAATTGCCATGTCCTAAAGAGGTTGATTTAAATTTGTACAATACAGATGCATATGGAACAGCACAGCTTATTCCTTTGCCAGACAGTCTTGAAAAATCAATACAGCTTGCAAAGGAGAGCGATTTTATAAAAAATATAATCGGAGAGGAGTTCTTCACGAAATATATTTTGATGAAGGAAATAGAAGCCGAAGATTTTTCAAATTCAAAGGATGAGAACAAATTTTTCAAAGAACGGTATTTTAACGTGACTTGATTCTTTTTTCAAAAATCTGATGAAAGGTGGCTGAGAAATGGAAAATGTATTAATTGTGTCTTACACAGAAAATAGCATTAAATTCTTTAATGAGATGCTTAAAACCTTTTCCGCTTCGCAAATTGTCACCCTGCGGTCTTGCTCTGAGGCACGCAGAATTCTTTTGGAACAGGAGTTTGATCTTGTAATAATTAATGCTCCACTCTGTGATGAATCAGGTGAGAGTCTAGCAAAGCATATTGCCTCAAAGGGAATTTGTCAGGTTATTCTCATTGTTAAGGCGGAATTTTATGAGGAAGTTGCTCTGAAAACAGAGAATTACGGAGTTATGACAATAGCAAAGCCTATTAATAAAAATATTTTTTGGACGGCACTCAAACTTGCAAAGTCTGCGCAAAACCGAATGCAGGCACTGCAAAAGGAAAACAGTAAGTTGTCACAGAAAATTGAGGATATAAAGATAGTAGACCGTGCCAAATGTATTTTGATTTCATATTTGAAAATGGACGAGCAGGAGGCACACAGATATATTGAAAAACAAGCAATGGACATGCGGATGACAAAGCGGGCAGTCGCAGAAGGGATTTTAAAGACATATGAAAATTGATAAAAACGGAAAAGAACTTATATTAGTATTGGATTTTGGAGGACAATATAAGGAACTCATTGCAAGAACAGTGAGAGAACTTAATGTATACTCCGAAATCAAAAACGGAAATATATCCGCTGAGGAAATCAAGAAACTTGCACCAATAGGGATTATCCTTACAGGAGGCCCCAATAGTGCATATCAAGAGGATTCGCCAAAATGTGATGCTGGGATTTTCAAATTGGGTATACCTGTGCTTGGTATATGCTATGGTATGCAGATGATGTGCCATATGCTTGATGGTAAGGTTGAACCATGCGGAAACAGTGAATACGGAAGAATAAATGCTGAATTAAATACGGAATCTGAATTGTTTAAGAGTATTGAATCAAATAATAAAGTTTTGATGAGCCATACAGATTTTGTAAGCAAGCTTCCGCAGGGATTTGTGAATACAGGAAAAACGGCTGATTGTACAAATGCCGCATGTGAAAGCAGTTCCGCAAAACTGTATGGGGTACAATTTCATCCTGAAGTTGCTCACACAGACAATGGCCGAAACATTATAAGAAATTTTCTCTATACTGTTTGCGGTGCAGAGGGTAAGTATAAACTAGATGATTATATTGAAAAACAAGTTGCTTTGATTCGCAGTCAGGTTGGGCAGGATAAAGTGTTACTGGCACTTTCGGGTGGAGTGGATTCTTCTGTATGCGCCAGTCTTTTGTCGAGGGCTGTTCCAGACCAGCTTGTTTGTATATTTGTTGACCATGGTTTTATGAGACTGGGTGAAGCCGATGAAATTGAGCGGATTTTTTCAAAGAGGAAGCTTCATTTTATAAGGGTGAATGCACAGGAGAGATTTCTTGCGGAGATAAAGGGGGTCACTGACCCTGAACAGAAGAGAAAGCTTGTTGGTGCTGAGTTTATAAAGGTGTTTGAAGAAGAGGCAAGAAAGCTTGGAAATATCAAGTTTCTTGCACAAGGAACAATATATCCGGATGTGATTGAATCGGGTGGAGAAGCAGGTGCTACTATTAAGAGCCATCACAATGTGGGAGGACTTCCAGATGACCTGTCATTTGACGGTGTGATTGAACCACTTGCTGGTTTGTTTAAGGATGAGGTGCGGATTTTGGGCAAAAAGCTAGGTTTGCCAGCATATCTTACACAGCGTCAGCCATTTCCCGGTCCTGGGTTGAGTATCCGTGTGATGGGTGAAGTTTCTCTTGAAAAACTCGAGATTTTAAGGTTGGCGGATCATATTTTTTGCGAGGAAATTTCAAAAATGAAGAAGAGACCCCAGCAATATTTTGCAGTGTTTACTGATGTCCGCTCTGTGGGTGTAAAGGGAGACAGTCGAGCATATGATTACGTGATTGCACTGCGTGCGGTGACTACCAGTGATTTTATGACCTGCGAGTATACACCATTGTCACATAAAACCTTGAGCCGTATATCTTCGAGGATAACGAGAGAGGTTAAAGATGTGAGCAGGATTGTGTATGATGTTACTTCGAAGCCCCCAGCAACAGTCGAATGGGAGTAGATATGTAAAATCCCCGAAAACCTTGTGAATACAGGGTTTTCGGGGCTCTTTTTTTGCTTTTGAGTACAAATTGAGTGCAGAAGAATATTTTTCAGTCTTTTTTTGAGGGATTCGTTGTCATACTTTCTGGGAATTGAGCCTTCCAACGTGCATACTTCTTTTCGGATTCTTCCCCCTTTATCATTTTTCGAGTTTGGAATTAATTGAGGAATCGTCAAAAAGGATTCCATATGTCAAGGATTTACCTTCAACATCTATTTTTTCAACATGTGCACCGAATGTTTTTTCAAGCTCAAAAAACAAGTGCATTAGGTCAACAATAGTATCAGTATTAGAAGCCGAAGGATGGTTGCGGAGCTTCCTCGTTACACAACAAGTAGATTTTAATATGCTGTTTGAGGATTTCTTGAAGATTTATTACTCCGATATGGAAGCACGGTTACGAGAGCATACGTTGAGAACCAAAAGATATATCATAGACCTCAAAGTGCTTCCGTATTTTGGAAAAATGAAAATGAATGAGATAAAGGCAACGGACA
>JGI994J12354_10001080_pt1 | contig 27637 bp, 17 predicted proteins | sample IntmicLarv3ML3BL_FD_12354 | JGI IMG/M metagenome (IMG submission 12354) | reverse complement strand
ATTATGCTTTCTGTTTGACTCGGCTCTCATTGTGCTATTTTTAATGCGTATAAATAAAAACGGAGCTGTTGCTCACCATTTTTTCAATGGTTTTGCAACAGCCCCTTTTTAATATCTAATTGGCGAAAGGAAAATCAAACAGATAATTCTGAAAAATATTTGCGTTGCATTTTATAAACAATGTGTTATAATAGTTAAAGAAATATTACATAGTTGTTAAATTGAGGCGATTATTTTGATAGAATTTAAAAATGCGACAAAAATTTATGAGAATGGTACGCGAGGCATAGAGGACATTAATGTCGAAATTGCGAACGGCGATTTTGTTTTTGTTGTTGGCGCAAGTGGTTCTGGGAAATCGACGTTTTTAAAGCTGTTGCTTAAGGAACAGTCTCTTTCTCAAGGCGAAATAATTATCAACGGCGAAAATGTTACAAACATGAAAGGAAATCAAATTCCATACCTAAGACGCAAAATGGGCGTTATCTTCCAGGATTTCAGGTTGTTACCAAACAGAACCGTCTATGAGAACGTGGCCTTTGCCATGCAGATAGTCGAGGCTTCTGCCCGCGAAATAAGGCGGAATGTTCCGCTTGTTTTGTCTATGGTCGGATTGCAAAAAAAAGCAAAAATGTATCCCAATCAGCTTTCAGGCGGGGAACAACAGCGTGTGGGCATTGCCCGAGCGATTGTAAACAAGCCGCCGCTTTTGCTTGCGGATGAGCCCACGGGAAACCTTGACCCCGACACGGCGTGGGAAATCATGACGCTTTTGAACGACATAAACGAACGAGGGACAACGGTAGTTGTGGCGACTCATGCTTGGGACATCGTCGAGGGAATGCGTAAACGCGTCATTACGCTTAAAAATGGTTTCATTTTGAAGGATGCCGAAGAAAGCGGGTATAGTGATGAGATCTGAAAAACAATTTAATATTACTTCAATAAAATATTATATTACAGAAGCGGCAAGAGGAATAGCCAGAAATTTTCTCATGGCGATTTCAAGCGCAAGCTGTGTCGCTGCTTGCATTTTTATTGTGGTTCTTTCTGTTTGCGCGATGATTAACATAGATTATTTTCTTTCGCAAATCGAAAACACCGCCGGAATTTCCGTGTTTCTCGACAAAACGATGAACGAAGATGAAATCATGGCTCTTTATGACGAAATTAAGGCGATAGAACATGTCAAGCAGACAGAAGACGGGGTTGTATATGTTTCGCAGCAGGAAGCACTTGAATCTATGGGCGATTCTGACGAAGCCAGACAGGCATTGCAGGGCTTTGCCGCAGACAATCCTCTTCCGCCGTCGTTTACGGTGAGGTTGGACGATATTCGCTATCAGGAAAAGGTTGTTGATTATCTCAACAGCGCGAACATTTTCTCAAGGGGAATAACCGAGGTTAAGGACAGTCGAACCGTCACCGATATTTTAATCAACATTAACAAGGTGGTTCGAATAATAAGCGTGTTTATCATTCTCATACTCGGGCTTTTGTCGGTAGTGATCATTATGAACACGATAAAAATCACGGTAAACAGCCGTAAAAATGAAATTAAAATAATGAAATATGTAGGTGCTACGAACTGGTTCATAAAATGCCCGTTTATGCTGGAAGGTATAGTGATAGGAATTTTCGGCGCGTTGCTGCCGGTTGTAATAGGTGCACTTGGCTATGAGGGCGTTGTAAAAATGGTGATAAAAAGCGTTCCAAAAATGATTTCGTTGCCCGATTTTAAAACTGTAGGCGCGATTTTCCCGATTCTTGCCCCTGTTTTGCTTGTGATTGGTGCGTGCTTGGGTGCGGCGGGAAGCTTGTCTTCTATGAAAAAGCATTTGGATGTGTAGAGATGGAAAGGGTTTAAGGGCTTTTCCAAAATCAAGAGCGCGCGAAACAGGGTTTTTAAAGGTAGCTACTATTGACGAAATAATGGATTTAATTGCTCCAATTGCTTGTTCATACGGGGCGGAAAGAGTTGTGGCTCGTATGCAAACAGAAATGCGATCTTAGAAAGTGATGTTGATTTGCGTGTTGACAGGGGCAGGATTAAAGGGCTTTTTCAGCTTGCGGGTTTTCAGCGCGAATTGGAGAAAAACTTGCTGTTCCTGTTGATGTGTTGACGACAGGATCGTTAAGTGATGATTTTTTGGAACGGATTAAGGACGAGGAAGTGATTTTGTATGAGTAATGAACGTAATATTGGTAAAATGCAAAATAAAAAAACCAAACTGATGCGAGCGCTGACAATAGCACTTGTTCTGACATTTCTGTCAGCGGCAATAAAGGTTTCTGCCGACAGCGTTTCAGATTTGCAAGACAAACAGGCCGCGATAAAGACTAAGACACAAAACGCAAAGGAATATCTAAATGACGCCAAGGCTGAAAAAAGTGGCATAATGAATGAGGTTTTGCAGCTTGACATTCAGCTTGACGAAGCGACGCAAAAGTTGGATTCAACAACGGCACAGCTTGACGAAACGAACAAAAATCTTGAAGAGGCACAAACAGACCTCGCGGAAGCGGAAACTCTTCATAATGATCAATATGAAAAGCTGAAAGAACGCTTGGTATACATGTATAAAAGCAACTCGGCAAGTTATATAGAAATAATTTTACAATCTCAAAGTTTTACTGATTTTATAAACAGGATGGAATATGTAGATACTATAATTAATTATGACAATGACCTGCTTTTGGAATATATCGAAACAGAAAAGCGCATAGCAGCACGAGTAGAGGAAATAGACAGTGCGAGAGTGGCGCTTGAAACCTTGCAAAACGAGCAAGCATCGCAAAAGCAAGAGCTTGAGGATGCCGTCGCTGATAAAAATCAAAGAATTATTAATCTTACTTCGGATGAAATATCGTTTCAACAACAGCTTCTCGACCTGGAAGAAGCGGATAGAAACGTGAAAAAATTAATAAAGGAAGCGGAGGAAGAAGCCGCCCGCCAAAAAGCAAACGCCGCCCGTGCGGCGGCACAACCGCAAACACGATATACAGGCGGTGCTTTCGGTTGGCCTGTTCCCGGCTATTATAGCAGGTCATCCGAATATGGAGGACGAACAAACCCTATAAGCGGTAAATATGAAACTCATTCGGGAATCGACATTCCTGCGCCAACAGGCACAAACATAGTCGCGGCAGAGGCGGGAACGGTCATTTTGTCGGGATATAACGGTGGTTATGGCTATACGATTATAATCGATCACGGCGGTGGGCTTACTACGCTTTACGGGCACAATTCAAGCCTTGTCGCCGGTTACGGCGAATATGTTTCAAAGGGGCAAACCATAGCAAAATGCGGCACAACGGGCTATTCAACGGGTCCTCATTGCCATTTTGAGGTTAGGGTAAACGGCAGTTCTACTCAGCCGCTTAATTACTTAAATTAAGGAGAATTAAATTGAAAAAACAGATTTACAGTTTAATTTTCATAATTATAATGCTCGCGGCAGTTTCTACGATTTCCTCCTGCAGAGAAAACAAGGGCGGAAGCGGGTTTTACGGCAAATATATAAACCTGAACGATTCTGATGATTATATTGATTTTATATCAAGGGACAGGTTGAGCGTTGGGAAATCGGAGGATTTTTATTCGGTTAACGAAACAGATGACGGTTTTGTTGTGAGTGCCGTTATTTCGTCCGAAAACAAACAATTTACGGCTGACAGTGAAAGAACTGTTTTGATGCTTGACGAAAATGGAGAAATAAAATATTACGCCAAAAATGGAAAAGAAACTCCCGAAAAAGCCATCGAACTTGAAATTGAAAGGCAAAACAAAAGATTTTACGGTGATTCGGGAATCATCGGCTATATTTCGACGAGCGGACAGCTTTGTATTCCGGTCTATCGCCAAGAAGATATTGTTGCGGCGGAAAATGTAAGAAGTGTTGTGGGGGATTTTTCAAACGCTTTGTTTATAAAAGAAGACGACACGCTTTGGTCTTTGGGTGAAAAGGAACCGGTTAAGATTTCAGAGAATGCGGAAAATATATATCTGAACGACGATTCTGCTTTTATCTTGAAAAACGACAAAACGCTTTGGAGATTAGATGTTAATTCATTTGAACAGTTTGAAATTTTGAGAGATGTTGCAAAATTTTATTTATTCAAGGATAATGATTTCTGCTTTGCCGTTAAAACAAACGGTGAATTGCTTGCGTTAGAAAACAACGCGCCGAGAACGATTTTTCACAATGCAATCGATGCTTTTTCAGTTGGCACAAACAAAATCGGGATAGTTACGAATGAAAATAAGCTATTTTTATGGGAAAATTCGCAGAAACAGGAAAGCGAACCCAAGGCGGTTTTTGAGAATTTTGACTTGCGTTTTGTCACAGAGAAAAATGACGAACTTTTCTTTATAGACACGGGAGATGTTCTTTGGCGAGCGGGAAATGCTTCTGACGAACCCGAGATGATTAAGGAAAACGTAAAAGCTGTCGGCTTCGGAGCTTGGAAAGGCTTGGTTATTGCAATCACTAACGACCTTGAGGCATATTGTCTGAAGAACGGTGAACTCGAAAAAGCGGCGGACGTGCCTGTCATCGAGATTGTTGACGGCGGTCATTATTGTGTCGGCGTCGAAGACGACAGCAGCAGCGGCATGTTGTTAGAAATAAGGCGAGATGGACGGATTGAGCCGTTCGGAAGCGTGCGGTTTGCGTTGAATTGATTATTCGGTGGCAAAAATTAAAAAATTTTGCTTGACAATATAAAATTCATATGTTAATATCGTTTTCATCGAAGAGGAGGCACTGCTTCCCGCCCGCGCTAAGGCAAATTTGCCGATGGCTGACGGCTCATATTAATTCAAGGCACATTTTCTGTGTATTGAAGCTAAAATGTGAGCGGACGCTGTGGCGTGCGCTGTTTTTTCATTCCGGAAAGGAGCTGTTCGACTATTACCGAATTAATGATCAACGAACAAATCAGGGACAAAGAGGTTCGTCTTATTGGCGACGACGGGGCACAGCTGGGAATCGTTTCGGGCAACGAAGCACAGGCGCTTGCCGACGAAAAGAGGCTTGACCTTGTTAAAATTGCGCCTACGGCAAAGCCGCCCGTCTGTAAGATTATGGACTATGGCAAGTATAAGTTCGAAACGGAAAAGAAAATGAAAGATGCTCGAAAGAAGCAAAAATCCGTTGACACTAAAGAGATTAGGTTGTCCCCGAATATCGACACGCATGATGTTAACGTCAAGATGAAAAAAGCTGTCGAGTTTTTAAAGGACGGCGATAAGGTTAAGGTAACCGTGCGTTTCCGCTATGGGCGTGAAATGTCACGAATAGCGGTCGCTTATGAAATTCTTAATAAATTCGCCAAGGATCTCGAGGAAATCGGTGTAGTTGAAAAACCGCCAAAAACGGAAGGCAGAAGCGTTGCGATGTTTATGGCGCCGATTGCACAAAAACAATAGAATAAATGTAATGCAAAAATATGAAAAGAAATAGAAAGGAATAAAACCATGCCTAAAATGAAGACAAACAAATCCGTTGCAAAGCGTTTCAGCGTCACTGGGACGGGAAAGCTTAAAAGAGCTCACACCAACAAACAGCATATTCTTGAAAAGAAAAGCCCCAGACGCAAAAGAAGATTGCGTCAAGCCGGTTATGTTGACTCAACTAAAGAGAAAAACATGCTTAAAATGATGCCTTACGTTTAAAAAGGATGAAATTTAAATTTTGGTATTTTAATATATAACTTGGAGGTTTATTAAATGGCAAGGATAAAAGGCGGGCTTAACGCTAAGAAAAAACATAAAAAGGTTCTAAAATTAGCCAAAGGTTATTTCGGCTCAAGAAGCAAACAATACAGGACGGCTAAACAGTCGGTTATGCGCGCAATGGCACATTCGTTCGCGGGAAGAAAGCAAACAAAACGCGACTATCGCCGTCTGTGGATAACGAGAATCAATGCTGCGGCAAGAATTAACGGCGTTTCATATTCAAAATTCATGTGTGCGTTGAAATTGAACAACATCAACATCAACCGCAAAATGCTTGCCGAAATGGCAGTCAATGATGCCGAAGGATTTGCATCGTTGGTTAAACAGGTAATGTAGTCATGTTTATAATAAAAGAAAAATCTTTTGGAGCGGGTGGAGGCGAAATGCCTCACCCGCTTGTTTGTGTTCCCGTAGGTGGCAAGAATTCGGCAGAAATTTCAATTGAAATTTCTGCGGTTCTTGAAATGCCGTCAAAACCCGACGTGATTGAATGGCGAGCCGATTCATATCGTGATGCCGATTATGTTGAGATGTTGACATTTATTTCTGAAAAGTTGCCGAAACTTCCGATAATTTTCACGCTTCGCGGCGCGAAAGAGGGCGGAGCATGCAAACTTTCGGAAAGCGAGAGGGAAGAAATTTATGTCAAGGCGATAGAATCAGGAAAGGCCGATTTGATTGACATAGAGCTGAGAAGCGATATTAATGTCGGTTTGATTAAAGCTGCCAAAAAGAACGGCGTTAAGGTTATAATATCGTTTCATGATTTTGAGGGAATGCCCGATGTGCTGCCGTTGCTGCGGGAAATGAAAGAACTGGGTTGTGATGTCGCCAAGGTCGCTGTTACGCCGAAAAACAGGGAAGACGTGTTCGCGCTTATGTCGGTTTGCGGAAGGTTTTTTGACGAAACGGGCGGATTTCCTGCGATTGGGATAAGTATGGGCGAACTTGGGAAAATTACGCGAATTTGCGGCGGGATGTTCGGGTCGGTTATGACTTTCGGTGTGTTGAAAACGGCGACTGCGCCCGGGCAGATTGATGTCGGGGCTTTGATTGATTTCATTTCGATTATAGGGAGATGAAGGCGATGGAACTTAATACGGTTGAAGTTAAGGATTCGTTATTGAACGTATCCAATGGTATAAAAAGATATAAATACATAATGGATAATTTGTTTATTACCGATGTGTCCAAAGATGTGAAATTTCAAAAAACATATACATATTTTTACAAGATACGTAGAAATAAGGAAACATTTCTTCCCTTTTATTATAATTACATAGAAGAAAATAAAAGTAACAACATAAAATTTGAAGATGTATTAGTGTATTTTTTTAACAAAACAAATCGAATGGAAGCTTCTTTTTCGAGCAAATTATTAGCGACAATAAACCCGAATATGCCTGTTTGGGATTCGATCGTTTTGAAAAAGTTGTCGTTAAAAGTACCCGCGAACAAAGAAAAGAACAGAATTCTTAAAATCGTTCACCTATACAGCGAAATAGTTTTATGCTACGAAAATTATTTAACAACACAAAATGCGAAAGATGTTGTTAACGTGTTTGATGAAGTATATCCGGATCTAAACTTTTCAGATGTTAAGAAAATAGATTTTGCCATATGGAGCTTAGGCAAAAATTGATGCACAAATCATTTTCGCGGCGGCTTCCGCATCTATCCCGCTAACATCAACGGTTATATCGGCATATTCCTCGTAAAGAGGCGCTCGCTCGCCCATCAGCTTGGATATTTCAGCAAGCTTGTCATCGGCTTTCAACAACGGGCGGCTTTCGTCATCTTTAATATTTGAATAGATTTTTTCGGGCGTGGACATAAGATGGACTACCACGCCGTTTTCTTTGAGATTAGAAATGTTTTCGGGGCTTTTCACACAGCCGCCGCCCGTTGAAATGACGCAAGGCTCGGCAGAATCCGACAATTTTAATATAATTTCCTTCTCGATTTCCCTAAAAGTGCTTTCTCCCTGCGATGAAAAAATATCGGGAATTGACTCGCCTGTTGATTTTACAATCTCGGTGTCGGAATCGTAAAAAGGAACGTTCAAAAGCCGCGACAAAACAACGCCGACCGTTGTTTTGCCGCAACCTGCAAAACCTATTAAAACAATGTTTTTTTTAAGCATAATCAAATTCATCTCAACCAATCAACATAGTTTGAACCATATTGTCACAGAATAAATCATATTTCAAGCTTTCTTGAATTTCTTTTTCGTCGGCGATTCTGACGGGAAGCTCGACACTTATTATAAAGCAATTGCCGGTGTGTTTGTTTTCCTTTACAAAAACGCTGCCGTTTAAAATCGAAACGATTTGTTTCACAATGGGCAAACCGAGCCCTGTGTTCAAAGGACTGAAATTTTCGGGAGCAACAAAAAAACGATCAAATAGCGAATTTAGAAAATTGTCAGAAATTCCATCTCCTTCGTCCTTTACATCAATGAAAATCGAACCTTCACCCTCATAAAGATGAACGGTAACAGTGCTGTTACGCGGCGCGTATTTTATTGAGTTTGACACAAGATTATAGATAATCCGCTCAATGAGTATTTTATCGGCAGCCATAATTTTTTCTTGAATCTCGGTTTCAAACAGTATATCAATATTCTGCTTATAGGCTAATGGTCTTAATGAACATATATAGCTTCGGATTAGAGCGATTATATTTTGATTTACGCATTTCGGAACAAACCGACCGTTTAAAAATCTTTCGGTTTCATATGTTTCCTGAATCATTCGCATGATAGACATGCAGCTTGTTTTGGCTGTCTCAATAAAGGTTTTACCATTTTCAATATTTTTACCTCTAAACGATTCAAGAGCCTGTATTGCAGAGAAAATAACAGATACGGGCGCTTTTATGTCGTGAAGTGTGTTTTCCAGAACATCAAAAATAAATTGGTTTGAATCCATCGCCTTTGACGATTCCATGATATTACTCCCTAAATGTTTTTTATGAGTCCTTGTGAAACATTTTGTTCACGGCACTCACGACCGCGCGAAGCGATGATTTACTTATGCTTCCGCTGACACCCGCGCCGAAATATTCTTTTCCGTCACGAGCGATTATTACATAAGTAATGGCTCGTGATTTTGTGCCGTATTCCATAGAATGCTCGTGGTAATAAACGACCTCAAAGACTCCGACTATCTCGGCGACAGCCGTTGTAAACGCTTCGATAAGACCTTCACCACTCGCTTCAACAGACAATTCCTTGCCGTTATACGTTAAATCCGAAACGACGGTTGTTTTGCCGTTCGTGTTTTCGGAATATTTTACAAGAGATAATGGTTGGCTGATGTTCACATATTCATCCGTAAAAAGCTGATAAATTGCTTTAGGGGAAAGATCTTTCCCGAGAGAATCTGTCGCTTTTGTAACGATTCTGCCAAAATGACGTTGCATCGGCTTTGGTAAATGCAAGCCATAGTTATACTCAAGCACATATGAGACACCGCTTCCGCCGGATTGACTGTTGATTCTGATTATCGGGTCATAAGTACGTCCGACGTCAACAGGGTCAATTGGCAGATAGGGAACCTCCCAAAAGTCAAGCTCCGACCCTTTTTGCTGTTCTGATCTATATGCCATTCCCTTATTAATTGCGTCCTGATGACCGCCTGAAAACGCGGTGTATACGAGGCTTCCGGCATATGGATGGCGGGGGTGAACAGAAAGTCGGGTCGATTGTTCATATTCATTTACTATGTTGTCGATAACCGAAAAGTCGAGTTTGCAATCTATCCCCTGCGAATACATATTCATCGCAAGAGTAAGAATGTCAGCGTTTCCGGTGCGTTCGCCATTGCCGAAAAGCGTTCCTTCGACTCTGTCGGCGCCCGCCATAAGCCCAAGCTCTGTCGCGGCAACGGCACAACCGCGATCGTTATGAGCATGAAGGCTTATTATCACATTTTCACGGCCTTTAAGGTTGTTTACAACATATTCAACCTGGTCGGCATAAACATTGGGTGTCGCCATTTCAACCGTGGAGGGCAGATTCAGCATCACCTTGTTAAGCATTGTTTTATTATATACAGACGGAATCAATGTGTCAAGAACCGATTGACAAATTTTTACAGAAAAATCTAATTCAGTTCCGGTAAAGCTTTCGGGGGAATATTCAAATAAAAATCTCTCTTTACCGTATTTTTCGGCAAGATTTACGCACAATTCTGCGCTTTCCACCGCTATTTTTTCGATTCCCTCCATGTCCTTGTTAAAAACGACGCGCCGTTGCAATTCTGAGGTCGAGTTGTAAAAATGGACTATGGCGTGATTGACGCCCACCAACGATTCAAAGGTGCGTTCGATTATGTGTGGTCTTGCCTGTGTCAAAACCTGTATGGTCACGTCTTCGGGAATCAAATTGTCCTCAATCAGCTTTCGCACAAACATAAATTCCGTTTCAGAAGCAGAAGGAAACCCCACTTCAATTTCCTTGAAACCGATAGCAACTAAAAATTTGAAGAAATTTATTTTTTGCTCGAATGTCATGGGATATTCAAGCGATTGATTTCCGTCGCGCAAATCAACACTGCACCAAATCGGCGCTTTTGTAATCACGTTCGAAGGCCATTTCCGTTTAGTGCTTTCAACCGTGGGGAAAGGGCGATATTTTGTGTAATCCATTGGCATAATAAAACCTCCTTGTTATTTGCAAATTAAAAAACCCCAGCTCTTGTTTTAAAAGAGACGGGGTTAATCCGCGGTACCACTCCAATTCGCCAAAAACGGCGCACTCATAAGCGCAAAATCTACGCTTTGCTTCATTAACGGTAAGCTTCCGTCAAAACCTACTTGCCAGCCAATGCTTTGCGTTCAGTTCGCCACTCTGAGGTGAGTTCGGTTTTTCCCGGCTGCCGTATCGCACCAAAACTACGGCTCTCTGAAAACATCAAAAAACTTACTGCTCCTCTTCACAGTGTTTAAATCAAATATTAAACTAAGTTCATTATAACATGTGAAAAAAATTTTTGTCAAGTATTTTTTGAATTAATGAAAATTCTTGTATTATTCCTCGATAAAGCCTATAATGAAAATAAAAAAGAGTGGTTAAAGATGCAATATGCGATAACATTTTTAGAAGGAATAATAGCGTTTGTGTCGCCGTGTTTGCTGCCGATGCTGCCGATATATATTTCATATTTCGCGGGTGAAAAACATGATGCCAAACAAAAAACCGTGAAAAATGCGCTTGGGTTTGTGCTGGGATTCACGCTTGTGTTTATTGCGCTCGGCGCTTTCGCAGGTTTTTTCGGGGGATTTCTTACCCGTTACAAAACAGTTGTAAACGTTGTGACAGGCGGAATAGTGATATTATTTGGATTGAATTTTATGGGCATCATAAATGTAGGATTTATAAACAACGCTTGTTCAATTAAGAATAATGAAAGCAAAATATCGGGCTTTTTTTCCGCCGTACTTTTCGGAATAATATTTTCAATAAGCTGGACACCCTGTGTCGGAGCGTCATTAGGCGCGGCTCTTATGAAAGCGGCAGGGAAAGGATCGGTGCTTCAAGGCATTTTGTTGTTGCTGTGCTATTCATTTGGGCTCGGAATACCGTTTTTGCTGAGCGCAGCGCTTATTGAACACATGAAAAACGCTTTTACGTTTATAAAGAAGCATTACAGAATAATCAACACAGTGTCGGGAGTGTTTTTAGTCATAATCGGGATTTTAATGGTGTTTGGTCAGATGGACAGGTTTCTTTCGCTGTTGACAATTTGACCATCTGTTTTGTTAGGTAAGCGATGATTAATTCCTTGTTGCTTTGAAAAAAACGCAGAACGCACCAACTGCTTTTGTTTTTCAAAGTGTAATTTAATTAATCATAAATTACTTAGCTTATGTTAGTGATAAACCGACTCTGTAATATGTCTCCGGTATTATCATCAAGTAAACGCTGATTAAGTCTGGCAAAGCAATGTAAAACATGGTATAATAACCATGGTGATGAAAATGGTAAAGCAACAAACATTCTCACGGGTTGACAAAGAATACTTCAAGGCTATATACATTGTTTGTATTGACGAATTTATATCTGTGTAAACTCAAAGGGCTTTCTTTGGTTTATCAAAATTAAAGAATCAGGGCAGAAATAGCCCATATATATAGCTGTTTTTCAAGGTTTTTAGTGTATTTATCCGATTTGTGATACTTTATCGGTATATGATTGATATTGAGGTTAGTCTTGTTCAGCATTTACCAAAGAAAAATGGGAGTACGACAAGTAAAAGTACGAACAGCGCAATGTGGTTGAGCGGCTTTTTTGTAGATTGAATGAATTTCGAAAGATATGCACGCGTTATGACAAAACTGACACTATGTTCCTTGCGTTCATACAATTCGCTTTTGTTATGATTTGGGTTAATTAGTGTCAACACGACCTACAAGCAATGGTATAATCATCCGTTTCTTATGTGTTAAAAGCAATCTTCAATCAAAAGGGCAGTCAAATGTTGCCCATTCACTTATCGTTTGTTGAGATTGTGTTGAATATATTCTTGGTTAAAAGGAGTGATGCAAAATGGCGGCAGAAGATAAACTTATTAATGACTTTTACATTGAATTTTGGATATATTTTGGCTGTACAATAGTATTTGCAGTTATGTTACTGTTAATTATTTTATTTAGACATAAGTTTATAAATGACCCTCATTATAAAGAACCGGATACGGGTAAAATAGTATTTACTTTTTTTGTTTTGTTAATTAGTTCGTGCTTGGTGTTTTTCTCATATAAATTTGTTGTTTTTTCCTTTGATTTACAAGATGTAAAACAACGAAATTTTGAAGAGATAACAGCAACAGCTATTCGTTATTCATGGGTTGGAGAATACAGCAGCCCAAAGAAGCCATCGTATGGTTTCCCGATTTTTGAGATAGCCGGCACCGGCGAAAAAATAAAATTATCAGTAGGTCTGATAAAACTCAGGGAAACATACAAGCTAATTTATCTAAAAAATTCTAAATTAGCCAGAGTTGTTGAGGGAATGCAAAGGAATGGGATTATGGTGGCTCCTCAGTAATGTTAACGCAGGGGTCGGTAGACTTGTTGCAAAACCGACCCCAAAAATCAAGAAAAATAGGGGGTGTCAGGTCGTTACGAAACAGTCGTTTTAAAAAGCTAATTTCCCATTACAACTAAGGCAGTCGGAATTGAAGAACGCACCATCGTGCAAAAGGTGATAAATAGTAGTGAAAATTTTGCGTAAAACAGCTTGTAGACAAGTTCAAAGTTAGAATGAAAAACATTGTCGGCGACGGGCTTTCAGAAAGATTTGAGGAAAAGAAAATGGTTGGATTGGAATTAAAGGTGAAAGCGGTATTTTCAAGGCAGAAACGGTTGACGGTCACAGTTTTTTTAACACCATAAAAAATAGATATCAAATGATTTTTGTTGATTTAAAGGCGTATCCGATAGGGTGCGAACGTAAGACAATGACAAATTATGAAGAATATATAGATAGTGATTGCCAAATCGTATTATTAGTTGTGGGCAGAGGCTATATGTTATTGATTTGGTTGAATACATAAAGCCGAAGAAAGTCAGCATTAATTTTGGAAATCATGAAATTCGATTTCAGAATTATTGGAGTAAAAATTTGGGTGATAGCGATGTTTTGGAATTAATGCCGGAAACGGCACTTGATTTGATTTGTTCAGAGGGTTTTAATCATTTGGATAAACGGAACAAAACCAAAACATGGTATGAGCCTTTAGTTAAGGGTTTTTGAAGACGTTGAATTTGAATATACTGCTAACTGGTGGTCACGAATTGGAAACGCTATTTTTTGTCATCCTTTTACGTTTAGCGGCGGCATTATGAAAACCGCCGAAAAGGCTATGAATTATTTCTTGACTAAGGAAGACCGGAATTTTGACACTTTGGTTATGAGCTATATTCATCAACTTGGCGATTGCAAAAAAGGTGATATTCAACTTTTTGAACAAGGGGATTGTTGTCAGACAGAGTAAATGAAAATGATCCATTGGGCGAAGGTACATCTCGTGTCAGAATGGATATAAGTTCAATGTTCGATGGCAATCGCATTAATCTTGATTTTTATGGGTATCCATTGGAGGATTTTATTGAAGCATTTAACGATATGAAAAACATTGACAAATTCTGAAAAATATGATACGTTAAAAGATGTAAAAGGCAAAATTATCGAAAGGTAATTACGCAAAGCTATAGGGCCTTATCCTTAAAAGGATTGGTAGCCAGTTGCCGAAAAGAAGAACAGATTGTGGAAGCATACCCTTTCTTTCGGTAATCATACTGGGAGAGAGGGTTTTTCTATGATTGTGTGAAATTTTCATATAAGGGGCTTCGGCAAGCAAACCAAATCCTCGCAAAAAATCTATAAAATTTTTAATTTTAATAAAAATGTGTGATTTAACACAGACATTCTATTGTCGGAACATTAAACTTACTTATATAAGAATTATGTGTTGGTTTGCATAATTCAATTTTACGAAACAGAGCATAATTATTAAAGTGCAGCCGGTCGCCGAAGAATAGAATGTGGCATATACCCTTTCTTTCGGTAATACTGCCGGAGGAAAGGGTTTTTTCTATGATTGTGTGAAAAATTCATATTATTAAAACAACTATTTTTATATGTGGAGAACACAAAAACAACAAGAAAGGACACGAAGCTAATGAATAAGAAATTATCAATAAAATTTATAAGCATTGTAATCAGCATTGCAATGATTCTTACAATGATACCCGTAATTGCTTTTAATACGGGAATAACGGCAAAAGCCGATCCGTTCGGGCAAATGGTTGATTTAATACCCGAACAATCAGAAGTCAAAGCCGAATTAGCGGACAGGCTTCTCAGCAGAGAAAACGCGGAAGAAACCTTTGAAATAACAGATGAATTCGAAACAGACGAAGACCTTATGCGATTATATGGGCTTGATGTTGATATGGGAAAAACCGACAGATATATAGTCAAATATAAAAACGGCAAAGAAAGAGCATTTATAAGCAAAACAGCCGATTTAGTAAGGACTGTAACAGCAATTGATTCAAGAATTGATAATAATACAGAGCTTTCATTTCTCGTTCTCGAAGAAAAAGTATTTCCTTCTGAATTAGTTCAAACTTTAAAAACCCTCGGCGTCGGAAACGATATAGAATATATCCAGCCTGACTTTGTTCTTCAAATAAATTCACTTAACGAAGAAACAGAAATCGAATATACGAAAAATGAAATCGATAACAACGATAACAACGATGTAACAACGACATCGGGAGAATCTGTACTTGTTGCAGTAATTGACACGGGAATGGATACAACACATGAAGCGTTAGTCGAATATGCCGCAGACGGATGGAACTTTCCTGCAAATAACGATGTTGTTTACAACCAAGCAAATTCGATTGAATATAATCACGGAACACATATCGCAGGCATAATAGCAGAGATAGCGCGAGGGGCGGAAGCAAATGTTGAAATTATGCCGCTCAGAGTGTTTGAAAACGGCAGAGCATATACCTCCGATATAATCGCGGCGATTGAATACGCTGATTCAGCGGGAGCAAAAATAATCAACTGTTCATTCGGTTCGACATCGATGAACCAAGCGCTTTACGATGCCATGGCGGCAAGTGAGGCGCTTTTTGTTTGCGCGGTCGGAAATAATTATGTTAATTTGGAGGAAGCTCCGACTTATCCCGCGTGTTACATTCTTCCGAACATAATAAGCACGGCATCGGTAAATGCTGACGGGGAATTTTCTTCTTTTTCAAATTATGGTGGAACTGTTGTGGATATAGCAGCGTTGGGTCGGCAGGTTCTTTCGGCATTACCCAATGGTCAATACGGTACTATGAGCGGAACAAGTATGTCGGCGGCGTTTGTCACAGGCGCTGCGGCAGTTTATTGCGATGAATATACTACCGCAGTGGATTTAAAAGAAATGATTATCGAATCGGCAAACTCTTTAACAGCTATTGAAGACAAGGTGATCGGTGGCAAATGGATTAATCTTTACGCTGATTATACTTACGCGATTCAAGAGGATTCAATAATTCAAGATTATGGTGAAAATGAATATTATGTATTGACCGACGACGATCAAATGGCTCTGTTCTCAGGCGGACAAGGTCAAACGGAATCGAGTGCTGAGTGGCATTCCACAGACGGGACATCATTAAATGATTGGAACGGTAAATACGGAAACGACGGATATATACTTTTCGGACACAACGCAAATGTTTATGTGCCTGATGCAGTGACTCTCAGCGGTATTGAGGGACAGAACAGCTATGGTGCCGTTCAAGTTCCGAAATATAAATATGATTCTGTTAAGAATCCCGGGTATTTGAATAACATCAACAATAATCTTTATCATCTTCAAATGGATCACAGCCACAACGATAAGGGCGTAGTCATCGCTCCCGACAGCTGGCTCGACCCGAATGACAGACCGAGAGCGGGATTGGACGTATCATCGTCGTCTTTCACGAAGAAACTGACGGCGGCAGGTGTTTTTGCGGAAGGATATTCGCCGTCGAAAAGGCTTACATTTGACATAAACGATGACAACGAGCACATAGTCACTTTTTATTTCACATCATGGCACGGCGGCGGATATGATTTGACAGACGACGGTAAATATTTCAAGTCGAAAATTACGTTCTACGATGAAAATAATAACGTGCTGCTGTTCAAGGACAACAATGACGGCTGGGGTTATTATTACGACTCAAACGAAGACAACTGGGGAGGCTCGTCTCACGCGTATGTCAGCTTTAAGGTCGCGGGAAGCTTTTCCGTCAAAATTGAAGATTCGAATAAATGGAGAAATTTATCGGGAGTTTTCTTTGACACGGAGGACGGAAACAACAGTGGCTCGTCATCGCCAAGCGTTGTGTGGCACGCCACAGACAGCACTTCTTTAAATGATTGGAACGGTAAATTCGGGAATGACGGTTATATACTGTTTGGCTACAACGCCAATACAGAGGTGCCTGATGCCGTGACTCTGACAGGGATTGAAGGGCAAAACAGTTATGGAGCCGTTCAAGTTCCGAAATATAAATATGATGCTGTTAAAGACCCCGGATATTTGAATAATATTGATAATAATATTTATCGGCTCGCTGTAGATCACGCTCTTAATGATAAAGGTGTGGTTATTGCTCCGGACAGCTGGCTCGACCCGAATGACAGACCGAGAGCGGGTCTTGATGAACCTTTTACAAAAAAGCTGACGGCAGCAGGTGTTTTCGCGGAAGGATATTCGCCGTCAAAAAGGCTTACATTCGATATAAGCGATGATGCCGAGCATATAGTCACGTTTTATTTCACTTCATGGCACGGCGGGGGATATGACCTGACAGATGACGGTAAATATTTTAAATCCAAGGTCACGTTTTATGATCCTAACAACAATATATTGCTGTCCAAAGATAACAGCGGCGGCTGGGGTTATTACTATGACTCAAACGGCGATAACTGGGGAAGCTATTCCCACGCATATGTGAGTTTTAAAGTCAAGGGCGGTTTTTCTGTTAAAATTGAAGATTCAAACAAGTGGCGCAATCTTTCGGGAGTTTTCTTCGACACAGTTGAAATTGACCCGAATTCAACTGCGACACCCGAGCCAACCAATACGGCTGAACCGGCGACACCTGAGCCATCACCTACACCGTCATTTTCGGACGGCGGAAGCGGAACGGTTAATGATCCTTATATAATCACTACGACTTATCAGCTCAATAATATAAGGAACATACCTGCGGCACATTACAAATTAGCCGCTAATATCAATATCGGAACATTTACACCAATTTCTAACTTTACCGGAAGTTTTGACGGAGATGGATATACCTTGAGTAATTTGAATATAAACCAACCTAATTCAGATGATGTTGGTTTATTCGGCAGAACGTATGGAGCTGCCATTAAAAATGTTCGTCTTGTTAATGTGAGCGTGGTCGGAAAACTTTATGTAGGCGGGATTATAGGCGCAGCAACCGGCGGGACGGTTATTGATAATTGCAAAATTTCGGGAAACGGCAGTGTTAAAGGCGGACAATATGTCGGCGGTTTAGTCGGATATTGCGACACTGCGAGTATAGCAAATTGTGAAGTCTCTATATCTGTTGACGGAAGAACAGACGGCGATTTTGTCGGTGCGTTGGGCGGATATATAGGTGGACTTGCAGGATGTTTATATCGCAATGCTACGGTATACAACAGCTGTGCGGAGGGCAATGTAACATCAAGGGCGCAAAACACCGGAGGCTTGATAGGCGGCACAATCTTTTTCTGCGAAATATATAATTGTTACGCGACAGGTAACGTTACTTCAATCGCCTCATCAGGCACACCGAATAACGCAAGGTACGCAGGAGGCTTGGTCGGAGGTTTTGGCAGCGGAACGATAGATAAATGCTATGCTGTCGGCAACCTTAACGGGACGGTTGAACTTGGCGGATTAATAGGTAAAAGCCATCTCGGATCCAATATAAGTAATTGTTATTCGGCGGGAAATGTGATTTTATCAAATCCCTATTCAAATGGATCGTATGGTTTACTAATAGGATTTTCGAGCCAATCCTCCCTAACGAATTGTTACTCAAGAGGAAACGCCAAGGATGCGATTTCGTCGAAAAAAGGTTTAATAGGACTTGATGATTCAAGTGTTGTAACTAACTGCTATTTCGACAGCGCAAAAGCCGAAACAAATTCGCCGTCAGCTCAAGCAAGATCAACTGCTCAATTAGGCAAGCAAGCCACATTTACAGACTGGGATTTCAATTACACATGGAACGTAGATGAGGATGTAACATATCCTTACCTCAAGAACCTTGAAAGACCTGCGCTGTTAGTGTTCAGCTTGCAAGGAAACGGCACCTCGGGAAATCCTTTTATCATCGAAACAGCAGCAGAACTAAACATGATAAAATACGATTTATCCGCGCATTATGTTTTGGGAAACGACATAAACATGGCGAATGTTTCGTTCGCGCCAATCGGCAGCGAATCGGCGAAATTCACGGGCTCACTTGACGGAGCAAATTATACAATAAGCAATTTAACCATAATAAACTCGTCGGATTGTGCAGGGCTGTTCGGTTATGCAAGCAGTGCTTCAATTAAAAATTTGAGGCTTGAAAATGCTGATATGACAGGAATAGATTATGTGGGCGCGATTGTCGGATACGCTGCGGGTTCGACTTTTGAAAATTGTTTTGTATCAGGCAGTCAAATTAAAGGCGGCATATATGTAGGCGGTTTGATTGGGTTTGGCATCTCAAACAGTATAACCGAATGCGGAACCGATGTTGACGTAATAAGCGGTTACGGAAACAGCACGGGCAATTATGCCGGCGGATTGGTAGGTATGTGTGATACAACATCTACAATTCGAGATTGTTTCTCGTTCGGCGATGTGTCAGCGCCGACCAACGCTTTATATGTCGGTCTGCTGATTGGACAGGCTTATTCCTCGAATATAAAATATTGCTTATCTACAGGCTCGGCTGTGGTGGGTGAACAGCATAATGGGTTGATTGGTCATGAGTTTTATAATACTATTGAAAGCTGCTATTTTGACAGCACGAACGCCGGGATAAATATGCCGGGCAGTCAAGCACGAACTACGGCGCAATTAGCTTATATAAATACATACTCAGGCTGGAATTTTAACAATGTTTGGGATGTTGATGAAAATATAACCTATCCTTATTTAAGAGCAAATACAAATGTCACAATGTTGATTGACCCCGACGCATTCGGGCTTGAATTTAATATTCAAGATAATATGGTGGCTGTCGGAGACTATCATGCGTTGGCTGTTAAAGCAGATGGCACAGTATGGTCTTGGGGTTTTAACAGCAAAGGACAGTTAGGAAACGGAAGCCCTGAGAGAATTGTATCACATATGGAAGTTCAGAGTTTAAACGACATCACATCTGTAGACGCAGGGTCCGAACACTCTATAGCGTTGAAAAACGACGGAACAGTTTGGGCTTGGGGAGATAATACATACGGGCAGTTAGGTGACGGGACGACAGCCGAAAGTTTTTTGCCGAAGAAAGTCGATGGTCTAACTGATATTGTTGCTATAGCTTGCGGTGCCTCTCATAACCTTGCATTAAAAAATGACGGTACGGTTTGGGCTTGGGGTAATAATGCATATGGTCAGATAGGAAACGGAACAACAGCAAACAGCCTGCTTCCTGTCGAGGTTACAAAGCTAACAGATATTGTTTCTATAGATTGCGGATTATATCACAGTCTTGCGCTGGAAAATAATGGATTGGTTCAGGCATGGGGACAAAATAATTATGGACAGCTCGGCGACGGAACAACAACAAATCGACTGGAACCCGAGCCGGTAAGCGGGCTGTCATATGTAAAAGCTATATCAAGCGGAGATTGCCATAATTTAGCAATTATCGGAGATTCGGTTTGGACATGGGGAAGCAATTCCAACGGACAGCTTGGCAACGGAATAACAACAGCACAATTAACACCTATACAGATAGGCGGATTGACAAACATAGAAACAATTGAGGGTGACCAAAATAATAGTTTTGTAATAAAAAAAGACGGTTCAATATGGGCTTGGGGCGGAGGTCCGTTTGGTGATGATACTGCTAACGGAAGACTGACCCCCGGGTTGATAAATAATATAGCCGACATAAAAGCAATATCATTTGGGAACAGCTTCGGAATTGCGATAAAAGAAGACGATTCCATATGGGGTTGGGGAACATTGCCTTTTGGTTCTGACCAAAATTCGGATATTAATAATGCCGTTCCGGTGTTGGCTCCCGGCATGAATAATGTAAGTTTAGCTTCAGGAGGCAAAAACCATAGTGTCGCAATAAAAATCGATGGTACTGTTTGGGCATGGGGAGATAATAGTCATAATCAGTTTGGATATGAGACTGTTTCTCCAAAAAGCTCAGTTCCCGAGCAAATAGGAGAAGATTCTTACGGGACAGCAAAAATCTACAGCGGGATATATCATAATTTGTTGGTGGGTTCATCGGGTCAAGTTTGGACGTGGGGAAATAACGGCGATGGTCAGCTTGGTGACGGGACAACAATTAACAAAATGATTCCTGTTAAAATCAGCGGACAAGAGCATAAACGCACAGCGACCGCAGGAGGCTCGCACGGCTTAATGGTAGATATGTCAGGACAAGTTTGGGCGTGGGGGTTAAATTCTTTCGGTCAACTTGGAAATGAGGCTGTATACAGCAGCGTATCACCTATTATGATTCCGAGTTTTTCCGGAATAAATGCAGTAGCGGCAGGTTATTCTCACAGCTTAGCGCTTGACACGAGCGGCAATGTATGGGCGTGGGGTGACAATAGCTATGGTCAGCTTGGTGATGGAACGATGACAAATCAAACATCGCCCGTTCAAGTCATGGCAGGGGTAAAAACAATAGAATGCGGCTATTATCACAGCATAGCGATTAAAAATGACGGAACCGTATGGGTTTGGGGTAACAATATGTATGGTCAGCTCGGCGACGGAACAACAATAAACGCTGCAGTTCCGGTTCAAGTAATCGGTTTGACGAATGCAGCAGCAGTTACAGGTGGTCTTTATCACAGTATTGCGCTTAAAACCAATGGTGAAGTTTTTGCTTGGGGGCTTAACAGCAGCGGTCAGCTCGGCGACGGCTCTTTTATCAACAGGATTACCCCGATAAAGGTAGAAGGATTGTCGAACATAAAAGATATTTCAAGCGGCTCAAGACATAGCTTGGCAGTGTCGTCGAACGGGAATTTATATACATGGGGAGCAAACGACAGCGGTCAGCTCGGACGACCTATAACGCAATGTCTTACTCCGATTTTGCTATATTTGCCCGAAGACGATTATCCCAATCTGTTTGATTTTGCCGAAGTAATTGAGATGGCTGAAACAGATGATTTATCTATAGAGGGTGTTTTGGAGTATTGTCTTGATGCCGATTGGTTTGCAATAGATCTCGAAACGAAGTCAAAAGCCTCGATAGTTCTTGATTGTGATGACGCTGATGTGTCAATCAAAATATACAGAATTGAGAACGAAGAATTGGTTTTATTTTCGGAAAAAGTGATCGGTCAATTGGTTTTATCTCAAGGGATTTATTACATAAAGCTTTGCCATGGAAAACCCGAAAAATATGAATTGGCAGATTATTTGATTACAATAACAACTGCTCCGGCTAATTACACGGAGCTGGTTGTTGAAACAGGTAAAAATTACAGTATCGCGTTCACGGCAGACGAAATATCATCTTTCAACGATATTACTTTCGAGATAGTATACGACGCATCGGAGTTAAAACCGGACATAGAATTATTCAAAAAAAGAGCAGATTTTAATGTTCAGAATCCTCAGGCGTTGCCCGGAGGAATGGAAGCTGTTAAATTTACTGTTAAACCAAATTCAACGATGCCGACAATCGCACCGAATAACAGCTTCTCAGGAGTGCTTGCGGTGATGACATTTAAAGCGAAAACAGATGGAACCGTAACGGTTTATTTTAATCAAAACTAAACCCGGATTGAGTAACACGGCGAAATACAGGAGAATTAATCCAAATAAAATAATAAGGAGAGAAAACTATGTCTACAATAAAAAAACACATAGCGATTTTAATGGCAACCATAATGACATTCACATCTGTTGCGATAGCAAATCCATTCGCAACTTTCGCGGAAAAGCAAAGTGATTCTGTATCAGATGAAATATATCAAGATTTTGATTATGATTTAGAAAACGATAATTTCGGCGTGATTGATGATTCTGATGAATTTGACAATTTCGATGAATTAGCTGAACAAAAGCGTTCACAAATTTTGATCAAATACAAAGATGAAATTGTCGATATTGATATCGCTGTCGTGTTGAACAAAGCGCGAACACGTGTAAATAATATGTTTGAGGCGGAAATTGTCGAGGATGCCTTTGTCGAAACTGAAGCTGTCAAAACCTCGACAGAATTACCCTCTTCCGATGTTTTTGAAGAGCTGATAGTAGAGAATGAAGTTTCGGCTTCGCTTGAAACGAATGTTACTGAGGTTGAAACCGAAGAGAACAATATTGATGAAACAGCAGATGCTAATGGTTTGAATTCGGAATTATCAACAACAGAAAACGCGAAGAAATCAACTAAAACTGTCGACATCGAGCGAATCGAAACCTTTCGCAGTTTAAACATTGATGTAGTTGAAATTTCAGGTGATGTTGATGAGCAGCTCGTTATTGATATGCTTAACGAGGATGACAGCATTGAATATATACAACCCAACTACAAGTTTGAACCATTTTCGATTCCCGACAGCGAATATCTGCCGCTTCAGTGGGGCTTGATAAACGAAGGGCAAGAGATAAACGAGATTGAAGGCGTTGCGGGTGTTGATATTAATATTGCGCCGTTTTGGGAAGCTGAAGATTATGATGAATTGAATTTTGAAGAGGTTCTTGTTGCCGTAATCGACACAGGTATTGATGTTGAACATCCCGCTTTGCTTAATAAAACAACATTGGAGTGGGATTTTTACAACAATAGTGATGATGTATATCCCTATGATAGTTCGTCACACGGCACAAGCATCACAGGCATAATCGCCGCCGATGCTGACGTCGGGACGGCAGGGATTGCGGAAAACGCGAAGATAGTTCCGTTAAAATTTATGGAAAACGGTTGGGGCTTTACATCTGATGCCATTGCAGCAATAGAATATGCTGCTGATTTAGGTGTGAAAATAATAAATTGTTCGTGGGGCAGCACGGTTTACAACCCTATGCTTAAAGATGTAATGGCACAGCACAGCGACATTCTGTTTGTGTGTGCAGCAGGCATGACCGGAAGCGACACCCCTGTTTATCCCGCTGCTTTCGAGCTGCCCAATATCATTTCTGTCGCATCTGTAGACAACATCGGCAATTTGGCGTGGAATTCAAATTATGGCTCAAAAGTGCATGTTGCCGCACCGGGCGTTGATATTTATACGTTAAAAATTGATGATGAATACGGTTATGTTTCCGGAACATCAGCGTCGGCAGCTTTTGTCACGGGTGCCGCGGCACTTTACTTGGGGCTGAATGATGAAGCCGATGCTTTGGAAATAAAATCGGCTGTTGTTCAAACTGTAAACGAAACCGCCGAATTGGCAGGTATGGTCAAATATGACGGTATGCTTGATGTCGCAGAGATGATGACTGCCGAAATCGAAATTTTGGATTTTGACGAGGAAGAAGATGAACCCGAAGAAGGCGAACTCCCGCAAGAGGTTGTTGATATTTTGGAGTCGGGAATGTTTTATTCGGAGTTGACCCAGGTTCAAAAGGATTTATTGCTTGAGTATCTGGGAGTTAGGCAAGACACGATGGAAGAATGCGAACTCGCTGAGTTTATCGTGGCGGAATCAATTCAAAAAGCTCTCATAATGCAAAGATTGAGAATATCTCTTTCCGACACATTGATTATGATAAGCAACTATGCAAACGAAGATGAAGCCGGGTCAGAGGCACTTTATTTTGCTAACCTAAGAGTAGTGTTTCCATCCATTATGAACGGAAATGAGGAACGTTTTACGCAATTGGTTATTGATGGATATGGAATATATCGAGTAATAATGGCATATGTAGTCTCTGAAGTAACGGGATTGGATTTAGCCTCAATAATATCGGATGAGGACTTCGCTTTGGAAGATGAAATTTCAAATCCGGAAACAGACGAAGATTGGCTTAACAATATTGCTGTGATGTTTTGCGTTAAAGAAGACATAATCGCAGAATATTTGGAAGAAACCGAAATTACTGCCGAAGAGTTATATCAACTTTTAATGGAATATATGCAAAAAATAGGATTGCGCACGTCGGATACGGTCATGGTGTTTGCTGATGAATATAATGCGCCTGAATATGACCGACCGACAGGTGAGTTCAATTATCATAACATATCGAATGAACACATAAGCCTCAGCACAGGCTCGCTTATTTATGATGAACCTATAGTGAATATACCGGGGAAAAACGGTTTGGATTTAGATCTGGTTGTCGAATTTGACATGAGCAACCCAACCGCTTCGGATGATTTTAACGCGTTCGCGTATGCTTTAAATTCAACTCATTCAGGAAGTCCTTGGGGCAATCACAAATGGAGCTGGTATAAGATACAGTATCAATACGGAGGATTGTCTCCATTTGCTTTTGAACATAATCCGTTTGATTTTATGGGAAGAGGATGGACGTTAAAATTCGACAAGATAATATTTGAAAGCGAACCGCACATAGACCCGTTTTTTGCGGGAACCCCTGCCGGCAGTACTTTGATTCAAGAAAAATACTTAAAGCTGGCAAACGGAGGTCAATACAAGATAAAAGGAAACATTCCGATTGTGGGATACACAAACCAATATCCGAGACAACCTATTTATTCGACAGCTCCATTTGTTTACACGTTAAAGGCACTTGACGCAACAGTCAATGAACTGACATTAACATACGACCCCAATTCCTCCAATTGCCCGGGTTCGGTTTACGAGCTCAAATTCATCGACGGGAAGAAAGAATATTTCAACGAAAAAGGCTATCTGATGAGGATTGAGGATAAATTTGGAAACCAAATCAATTTCAATCTTACATCGGCTGCCGAACCATATAAGCCATTAAGTAATAATTATAAAAACTTAACAATAACCGACACAAACGGAAACACAATAGCGTTTACCGCGAATTTTAACGGTCAATACGATTCATTCGGCGGGTATAACATAACTATGAAAAAGGGCAATGCGGCCATCAAGCCGGATGTGAAATTTAATGTTGCTTACAGCGGGTCATTAACCGGTAAAAATGATGGCGCTATAGGTTTCACTTCATACTCATATAAGGCAGAAAAAGGCAAATATAATTCTGCCGCAAGTCATGTCTTTCCGGGAAATAATGTGCCAAGTCCTTTAGACATAAATTACCTTACGCTGACTAAAGTCGGTTATCCCACGGGAGGCAGCCGGAATTACGAATATGTGATAAAACCGATTTACTCTTACCTGAATCACGAAAAACCCGCTAATAATGGATTTGAATTCATCTCAATTTGTGTCCTCGGAGAGCGATATGACCTGGGCGAACCCAACGGAACCAAATATAACCGGGAAATATATTCCTACACGGAACGAGGTAAAATAGCTTCAAGCTTTTTGGGTATTACAATAAACGGCCCGGGATATGAGAAAAAAGTAGGTTTTCATCAAAGAGCAGGCTTGCTGAGTTCTGAAACAACAAAGGATTTAGTTGGGGGCGGAACAAAACAAGTTGTGTATATACATGACAACGGCAGATTAAGTAATGTTACTGACATGATGCATTATGACGGTCGGCTTCGCGTCACTCAAAAAATAACAAGAATCAGCGGCGCTGGCGCAAACGACAAGCGCGAGATAATCGAAGATTTCTCTTATGACGGAAACGGAAACATGACAGGCTATTCAGAGAGCTTGGGCAAAGCGGAAACATATCAATATGACAGCAGCTTCAACATGCTGACTAAGAAGACCTACAAAAAGAATGCCGCGGAAACAATTACAGAAAATTATATTCTCACAATCGATAAAAAATCTGTAAGTCAAGTTCAGCGAATCAGCAGCTTGTCGGGAATGTTCGGGCTGACCGTATACGGATATGACCCTGCGACTCATCAAGTCACAAGCGCGCAGGAGTATGTGACCGATTCCGCCGCCATAACCACCACTTACGGTTATGCTTCGTCGTCGCTGTTCCCGACGTCGAAAGCCATAAGCGGGGTAAGTGGCACAGAGAAATACGAATATAACATTTTCGGACAAACGACCGGCTTCACGGACAGGTTGAACAACAAAACGAGTTATTCATATGACACTGTCGGAAGATTGGTCAAAACAACACACCCCGACGGCAAAGCCAAAGTGAATAACTATATCAACCTCACCAATATCGAGGTGATTGACGAAAACGGGCAAACGCTTCTTTACAATTATGACGGTTTGGGAAACCTTCTGTCGGTGAGCACGAATGTAAGCGGCACGTTAACGAAAGTAAAAGAACTGGTAAAATACACCTATAACCAAGCGATGAGCGTGTCAAGCATAACAGACGGCAGAGGAACCGCGACAGCTTACGGTTATGACGGTTATGGTCGAATTAAGGCTAAAAGTATAGGCGGAACATATTATGAAACCTATGAATATAATGACGCGCTAAGCGGCTCGGAAAGCTTCACCTACGCGGGCAAGCTTTCCGACAGAGCGGTCAAAAAGGTTTGGGGCGAAAACAACGCGCCCGACATTTTGACGACGCAATATTACGACCATTACGGGAATCTGATTTATGAAAACATCGGCGGCGCGAACGTTACGAGATATGGTTATGATAATTTAGGAAACATGACAGCCGCGGTGGGAAGGGTTTCCACCGTGTATACATACAACGGCACGGGGCAGGTGTTGACCGAAACAACGACGGACAGCGGAAATTCGTATGTAACCTCCTACACCTATGACCGTCTCGGGCGCAAAACTTCGGCGACCGACCCGAAAGGCGCTGCGGCGAGTTTTACTTACAACAACTTAGGGTTAGTGACGAAAGAACTCTTGCCTTTCAGCGGCGAAAATGGTATAAATAAAAGGACGATAAATTACGGATATGACGCAGTTGGTAATTTATTATCGACTTACGGAGACTGCGCGACTGTCGAATATACCTACAATTCGCGCGGTTGGCTGACGTCCTCGACCACAGGCGGAAGCGGCGGACAGAGCGTCGGCTATACTTACGACAACGTCGGAAACATGCGCACAATGACGGCGGCGGGAGCGTTGACAACTACATACAGTTATGACAGATTCGGAAA
>JGI994J12354_10001079_pt1 | contig 27639 bp, 23 predicted proteins | sample IntmicLarv3ML3BL_FD_12354 | JGI IMG/M metagenome (IMG submission 12354) | reverse complement strand
CTTAAGTGAAGGGTTTAATGAGTATATGTCTAAACCAATTGATAAGAATGAACTTAATAGAATTATTAATTTATTTGTACTTAAAGATTAGATAGTAATTTAGTTATAAGTTTGAATAGTTACTTTTATATCAAATAGGATTTAAAAATCAGTATACTTTATTAATAAGATTTGATAATATTAAGCTAAGATGGTGATTAGTATGATATGCCCATATTGTAACATGAAAATAAAAGATAATTCTTCATATTGTATTATGTGTGGCAAGATTTTCTTTTTGGAAGAGATTGGTCATGATGCTCCTAAGATGGAGAAAGAATTAATTGCAATATATTATAAAGATGGTAAGGTGCCTTGGCAGATTCATAGGATATCTTACGGTTATTTGTTTTTTGGATTTTTGTATGCCTTTTATAAAAAAATGTATGTAGAAGGAGTTGTTAGTTTAATTACAACTTTCGTTTTACTGTTTTTTTTAGCTACTGGTGTAGATTTAATAGTAAATAGTGCTGGATTTTACTTTTATATCGTTATATCCATAATTTTTATGACCATGGGAATTCATTTTTATTTTCTTTTTAATATCACACATTTGAAACTTATGTATGTAAAAACTAAAATTGCTAGAACAATAATTGATTATAGAGATGATGAAGAAAAACAACGAGAAATATGTCTTCTTGATAGTAAAAATAATTCTTGGGTATTATATATAGCAGTGTTTTTAGTTTTGGTGTTGTCAATTTTATTGATGTTAATAAGTAGAAGTGCGTAAATTTACAAAAAAACATAAATGCTCTTTATTTATGCTTTTAGTTATATAAAAAAGTTAGGTCCTGTATTTGAAGAATTGCTATTACTTACAGTATTTTGGATTGGCTTAGATGTTAATTCTTTTTTTGTGTTGTTAGATTTGCTTATAGGTTCACTACTGACTTCAGATTTATTTTCTTTACCTACAGCTCTAAAAACTTGAAGTGCTGTTTTAGCATTATTGTATAACGGTCTTACCTGATGATAGACTGGTATTGCTTGGTTTACAATCCCTAGAGTTTTTTGGGTATTTGTAAGGAATCCTCCCCAATTTAGAGTTTTAACTCCTTTAAATAGATTGCTAAATATTCCAGGTGTTTTAATTGCAGCATTGCCACCAGTAGCTCTTGCAACATTACCTAATAAGGAATTTCCTGCCATACGTGACATTCTTGGCATCATGCTACCATATAAGGCACTATTATTTAAGCCAAAGGCACCATATGGAATGTAGTTACCATACATTTTACTTCACATCCTTTACAATATTATATGAATTTTAATAAAAAAGTTTAATTTCAAAATTTAGTGTGCTATAATGATTGTAGAATAAAATAGGGTGGTGTCTCTATATGCAGAATGACTCAACAAATTCAAATATAAATAGTACTGGAACTACTGTTCCAACAACGGCGGTGCCAGTTAATCCTGCAACAGCAGCATTTACAGCAGCACCAGCAAGTGCATCACAGCCTGCGGTGCCAATGGCTCCTCAAACAAATGTACAACAGCCAGTACAAGGTGCAATACCAGCAGCACAAGCTCCTGCTACTGGACAACCACAAGCTGTTAATGTAGCTATGCCAGAAGCAGCTCAGAATGTTAAAGCTAATAATTTAACTAATGTTAAAAATATGTCTACAGGTGTTTTGCGTTCTGCAAAACATGGTGTTGGATATGTTTTAGGTGCTTTTAATAAAGATGCTAATGTGTATGAAATGGACCGACTTACAGGTGATGAACTTTCTACTGAAGTTGAAAAAGTTAAAGAACAAAGTTCAGAATATAGAAGACAAGCAGACATTGTAGAAGACCAAAGACTTCAAGATTTTAGTGAGAAAAAAGTAACTTCATATAAGTATACTGTAAAGGACTCAAGTGGTAAACTTATTAAAAGTACATTTGATGCACCTGGAATAAATGATGTTAAAATCTTTTTAACTAATGAAGGTTATGAAATTATTGAGATTAAAGAACGTGGTAAATATGATTTTGATATTAATTTTGGAGATTATAAAGTAAAAGGTGGAGACCTAGCTTTTATACTAACGCAGTTAGCCACATATCTTAATGCAGGTATACCTTTAATACAATCAGTTAGAATTTTAGCTAAGCAGACTGAGAATCAAAAGCTTAAAAAAGTTATGAATAAAGTTGTTTATGAACTTATATATGGAGAAAAGTTTTCGTCTGCACTTTCTAAACAAGGTAATTCATTTCCAAGACTTCTCATCAACATGGTAAAGACTTCGGAGATGACGGGTGACCTTTCTGGTACACTTGTGGAAATGGCAGATTATTATACTGAAGCTGAGAAAGCTCGTAAAGCAATGATGTCAGCTATGATATACCCAGCAGTTATATTCTCTTTTGCACTTATAGCAGTTGTGTTTATCATTATGTTTGTTGTTCCACAGTTTATTGACATGTTTCAGAGTAATGATGCAGAATTACCAGCTATTACAAAATTTATTATATTTGCTAGTGCATTCTTAGGGTCTTATTGGTGGGCATTAATATTGGGACTAATTACTATAATTGTAACTTACAGATGGCTTTTCAATAATGTTAAAGAATTTAGAAAGACTATGCAGACTATATATATGAAGATGCCTGTAATTGGTAATGTTATTATATATAATGAGGTTACTACACTAGCTAGAACTTTTTCATCCTTGTTAAAGCATAATGTATTTATTACAGATAGTATGGAAATATTATCTAAGATATCAAATAATGAAATCTATAAAGAAATAATCGACCGTACTTTGATTAGTTTAAGTAAAGGTGCTAAAATAAGTGAAACCTTTAGAGGTGAGTGGGCGTTTCCAGTAGTTGCATATGAAATGCTTGTTACTGGTGAGTCGACTGGGCAACTAGCTCTTATGATGGAGAAAGTTGCAGAGCATTTTCAGAACTTACATCATAATGCAGTTACAACAATTAAGAGTTTGATAGAACCGATAGTTATAGTGTTTCTTGCAGGAGCAGTTGGATTTATCATTATGTCAATCATATTACCAATGTTCGATTTGTATGGTCAGTTGTAGGGGGAACAAAAATGGAAGTATTTAACAGCATTGTTATATTTATAATAGGAATAACATTTGGATCATTTTATAACGTAGTGGGTTTTAGATTACCAAAAGGTAAGTCAATAGTAAAACCTGCTTCTTCTTGTCCAAATTGTAAGCATATGTTGAAATGGTATGAATTAATACCAATATTGTCTTTTATAATTCAAGGTGGAAAGTGTAGAGCTTGTAAAATTAAGTTATCACTTTTTTATCCAGTAATCGAGTTTTTAACGGGTGCTTTATTTGCGGTTTCTTATATGATATTTGGTTTTACTTGGGAGTTTATAATATCATTATTAATAGTATCTTTCTTCAATATTATTTTGGTTAGTGATATTACTTATTACATAATTCCTGATGAAGTGACTATTGTGTTATCTATTTTTGTTATTATTACTAAGATAGTAATGCTTGATATGAGGGAAGTGGTAATATCTATTGTTGTTGGATTAATATTATTTCTTGTTATGTATTCAATTATGTTACTTGGTAATAAAATATTTAAAAAAGAAACACTTGGTGGTGGAGATATTAAACTTATGTTTTTTGTAGGACTGGTGCTTGGCTTTATAGAAGATGGTTTAGTTACAATATTCTTATCAAGTCTGTTAGCTTTTGTTCCATCTTTAGTATTACTTTTGAAAAAGAGAACACATATTTTGCCATTTGGTCCTTTTATAGTTTTGGCAGCACTTATAATATTTTGGTTACCAGTGGATATTAAAGAGGTAATTAGAGTATTTGGAAATATTTATGGAAGATAAGTGATTATCTTCTTCTTTTTGTGTTATAATTTTTATAGGTGGTTAGTATGGATAAAATAAATAAACTTTTTTCACTTGATGCATCTATGAAAGCAGATATTAATAGTAATTATATGAAAGCATGTGAAGATGTTGCTTTTAAAAAATTAATTGCAGCTATTGATGCCCCAGATGAATTATTGATGAGATATACTTCAACTTTAATGGATGTTGCGACAGAGATGAATAATTGTATTAATTGTTCTGGTCTTGACAAATGTCTTAACAGAGTTAAAGGTTCTTTTATGCGTGCAGAGAAGAATGATAATAGTATAAAATTTTCGTATGAAACTTGTCATTATACAGATAAAGAGATGTATAAAAGTAATGTTTTATTGTTTGATATTCCTAAAGCTATTAGGGATGCTTCTATTAAGAGTATTTATACAGATGATAAGAATAGGATAGAGATAATAAAATACATTAAAAATTATATAGCTGGTTATGATAAAGATGAGAGCATGAAAGCTATTTATTTACATGGTTCATTTGGAAGTGGTAAAACATATTTAGTAGCAGCTTTATTTAATGAACTTGCTAAGAGGAACATAAAGAGTATTATAATACATACTCCAGAGTTGCTTAGAAGTATTAAGGATTCTTTTGATACTGATTATTCAGATAGATTTTATGCATTGAAAACTGTTGATTTATTATTGCTTGATGATATTGGTGCTGAATATTTGACTGGATGGGGAAGAGATGAGGTAATAGAACCAATACTACAGTATAGAATGGACGAGGGGTTGCCAACGTTTTTTACATCAAATTTTACTTTAGAGGATTTAGAAAAACATTTTACTCTTAATAGTAGCGGAGTTGAAAAGGTTAATGCTAAGAGAATTATAGAGAGAATTAAGCAACTAGCAAAACCAGTTGAGCTTGTTAGTAAGAATAGAAGAGAAGCAGAAAAAAACTAGTTATGTTACAATTTGTTTTTGATTGAAATATCAAAATTCCACTTTTGAAAGTAAAATGGTGGGATTTTTTAAATTTGTTATTTGTAAACTTTTATGTCATTTTGGCATTTGCATATATTAAAATAAAGTAAAATGGTGTATTATATTATGTATAGGATAAGTGAATAATTTGTATGATATAGGAGAGTGTTTGTTATGGAAGGTTTTGATGAGTTTTCTGGGGAACTAGATGAATTCTCTAGTGAGTTAGATGAAATAACTTCAGATGACTTTACTTTTCAAGGGGAATCAGTTGATGAGCAGAATTCTTGGGATGATTCTAAACCAGTTGATGAGTTGGATTTTCAGTTTGATGATGTGCAGAATTCTTGGGATGATTCTAAACCAGTTGATGAGTTGGATTTTCAGTTTGATGATGAGCAAGACTCTTGGAATGATTCTGAATCAGATGATGCATCTAACGGATTGGATGTTGGTGAGGAAAATTTTGATGATTTAAGTTCTAAAGATGTACTAGATTCAGATAAAGTTTTTGAGGATGAAGAAAATAGAGCAGATGAAGTAGAATTGCCCCAAGAATCTAGATTTGCCGATAGAGCAGACGAGGTAGAATTGCCACAAGAGTCTAGATTTGCTGATAGAGCAGACGAGGTAGAATTGCCACAAGAGTCTAGATTTGCTGATAGAGCAGACGAGGTAGAATTGCCACAAGAATCTAGATTTGTTGATAGAGCAGATGAAGTAGAATTGCCACAAGAGTCTAGATTTGCTGATAGAGCAGACGAGGTAGAATTGCCACAAGAGTCTAGATTTGTTGATAGAGCAGACGAGGCAGAATTGCCGCAAGAGTCTAGATTTGTTGATAGAGCGGATGAAGTAGAAGTACAACAAGAATCTAGATTTGTTGATAGAGCAGACGAGGTAGAATTGCCACAAGAGTCTAGATTTGTTGATAGAGCAGACGAGGTAGAATTGCCACAAGAATCTAGATTTGTTGATAGAGCAGATGAAGTAGAATTGCCACAAGAGTCTAGATTTGTTGATAGAGCAGACGAGGTAGAATTGCCACAAGAGTCTAGATTTGTTGATAGAGCAGACGAGTTAGAATTGCCGCAAGAGTCTAGATTTGTTGATAGAGCGGATGAAGTAGAATTGCCACAAGAGTCTAGATTTGTTGATAGAGCGGATGAAGTAGAATTGCCCCAAGAATCTAGATTTGCCGATAGAGCAGACGAGGTAGAAGTGCCACAAGAGTCTAGATTTGTTGATAGAGCGGACGAGGTAGAAGTACAACAAGAATCTAGATTTGTTGATAGAGCAGAAGAAATAAATAGGTCTTCAGAAGAAAATGGGGATTTAAATATATTAGCACAAGGTTCTGAAAAAGTGCTTGAAAATTTGGGAGATGCTGAAGTTTTTAATAATATAAATGAAAGTAGACGGAGTATTGATTTGACCTCTGAAGAAAAATTAAGATTTAGTGAAGTTGAAAAAATTGATGAGCCTATGGAGTTTAATGGTGTAGTTAAGCAGGACTTTAATACAACAAGTTTGTTGGCACAAGAATACACTAGACAACTAGCAAGACAGTACGAGCAAATATTAGCTAGAATTATTATGGCAGAAATGCTAATGAATTATGGTCAATCATTAATTACTGCAATGATGATTAATAATAGTTCTGTTTATATGACAAATTTAGCTATGAGTTTTGCTGTGATGCAAAATGATTTACGTATACATAATATTGCTGAATTAGCAAGGTTACAAAGTTCTTTAAATATTTCAGTTGGGACTTTAACTAATGGAGTGCAAATAAAGCCAGTTACTCGCGTTGAGAAAAAATTTAGTGCAAGTAATCAGAAAACGGATAAAAAGCAAGAACCTGTAGCAAAAAGTAATTCAAAAAAAGAAATTGAAGTAGAAAAACCTAAAGAAACTGTTAATGATAGCTATAATAATGCCCAAAACGAATATTATAGTTTGCAGAGTGCAAAAAATATTCTAGAGCAAAAAGGTCTATCTGATAGTAATCAGTATAAAGAAATAATAACAAAAATGGGTTTAGTTAGACAAGAAGTAGATACTTTAATGGAAGTGAAGGCTGCTAGTAGACAAGCACAATCAAATTATTATGGAGAAAAATCTGGAGAGATAATAGCACAAGAGTCAATTGAAGACCGTATGTCAAGAATAAATCTTGAGCGTATGGGTCAAAGAAGATCTATGAAACATTTAGAAGAAATTGAACTTGCAGGGTCTGGTAAATATGTAGCAGCTGAGGCAAAAATTGGAGAGTTGAACTCAGAATATGAATTGTTGCAAAAAGCTCAAAATGAAATTGCAACAGTAGATTCTTTAAATAAAAGAACAACTGAACCATTACAAGTAGCAAATGATATGCAACTTGCAAATAATGTATATAGTTTAACAGATTTCAAAGAGAAAAGGGCAATAGAGCAATCTAGACAAAATGCTATGACTACACAAGCTTCTATTAATGCAGCTACTATGGCGACTATGACCTCTTCACAAAATCCTTCTATGGTATTAGAATCATCTTCAGTTGCTATGGGAAGGAAATAATGATTATATATGATGAGTTTAGAATTAAAAGAAGCATATGATAAGTTAAGTACTAATGATAAAAGAGATCAATTAAGTAATGAAATCATCTTTATTGCCGAATTAGTTAAAGCATTTAGAGAAAAAATTGGAACAAATATCTTTCCATTTGATGTTAAAAATTATGATTCTGCAGATGATGAAAATATGAGAGAAGAAGATTTTCTAACATTTGCTTATGAAGATATATATAATATAAAAACAGAATTAGTAACTATTTTGTCAGCTACAGAATTGATTAAGCAAACACAAGTTAATATGGCAGAGGATGAAAATTTTTGATTTTTCTTTACAAATAAATTGTTAGTGGTATAATTGTTACATAAATGCAATGATTAGGACTTGATTATTTAATAAAATATTATAGAGAGTTATCATTTGGTGAAAGATAATATGTTTTGTAATTAATTACTACCTATGAGCAGAGCCTGAAAGGGATTTCCGTTTTACTTACGTTAATAGTCAATTAAGTTAAACTTAAGGATGGTACCGTGTTTTGCACTCCTGATTATTTCAGGGGTGTTTTTTTATGGTATATGGGTGCAGTGTTTCTCCTAATAAGATGGGAATAGGAAACATTAGTGATTTAATAAGGATGGAAAATACTATTTGTAAAAATAAGTTATCAGAAGTGACTTCAAATATTCCATTTGATAGAATGTCTTTTACTTTAGAGCATTTATGTAGGATTCATAATTATTTATTTGGGGATTTATATTATGATGCTGGAGTTATCAGAGAAGTTTCTGATAGACAATTGGTGCTAGTTAAGAGAGCTTTGAATTTACTGAGTGGGGTTATTGAAAGTGAAAGCCCTAGTCGAATTGTTGATACTGTATCTCAGAATATTTATAGAATTTATTCAGCTCAATTGTTTTGTGATGGAAATACAAGAACTTCTTTTGTTTTTTTAGGTCAAATACTTAGGTATAAAGAATTAGACTTTGATTATGATTTTTATCATGGTGAGAGTAATCCTAAAGACGAGAGAAATATTAGAGAAAAAATTAAAATGTTGTTTGAGAGAAAGGATGAAAAATAAAATGAAAAATATTAAAGAAGATGAAAAATTAAATGTAATGAACCATAGTTGTGCTCATTTGATGGCACAAGCTGTTAAACACTTATATCCAAATGCTTTATTTTGGGTTGGTCCAGTAATAGAAGAAGGTTTTTATTATGATATTGATTTGGGTGAAGAAGTAATTAAAGAGGAAGATTTAGAAAAAATTGAAAGAGAAATGAAAAAGATTTCTAAGGATGGTAAAAGAATTGTTAGACAAGAATTGTCTTTAAAAGAAGCAATGGAGAAGTTTAGTAATGATCCATATAAAGTTGACTTGATTGAGAGAATGGGAGAAGATTCGGTTATAACTTGTTATACTCAAGGTGATTTTACTGATTTATGTCGTGGACCACATGTGGATACAGTTAAAGAATTAAAGAGTTTTAAGCTTTTAAAGGTTAGTGGTGCTTATTGGAAGGGTGATGCTAATAACAAGATGCTTCAGCGAATATATGGTATATGTTTTGATACAGAAGAGTCTCTTAATGAACATATGGTATTACTTGAAGAAGCTAAGAGGCGTGATCATAAAAAATTAGGTAGGGAACTTGAGTTATTTATGATGAGCGAATATGGTCCTGGATTTCCATTTTTCTTACCAAAAGGGATGATTGTTAGAAATATCTTAGAAAACTATTGGTATGATGAGCATACTAAAGAAGGATATGAGTTTATTAAGACTCCTATAATGCTTAGTAAGGAGTTATGGGAAGTTTCAGGGCATTGGTATAATTATCGTGAGAATATGTATACAAGTATAATAGATGATAGAGATTTTGCTATAAAACCAATGAATTGTCCTGGAGGACTTCTTGTATATAAGAATGCACTTCATTCATATAAAGATTTACCAATTAGATGTGGAGAACTTGGACTTGTACATAGACATGAAGCTAGTGGAGCTTTGAATGGCTTGTTTAGAGTTCGTACTTTTACTCAGGATGATGCTCATATATTTATGAGAGATGATCAAATAGAGGATGAAATTATTAGATTAATTAGTTTTATTGATAGAGTATATAGTGTATTTGGTTTAACTTATAAAATAGAACTATCAACTAGACCAGAGGACAAATACATAGGAAGTATAGAAGTTTGGGATAGGGCTGAGAAAATATTGGATGAAGCGGTTAGAAAGTCAGGCCATGATTGTAAAATTAATCCTGGTGATGGGGCTTTTTATGGACCAAAGCTTGATTTTCATATAAGAGATTCAATAGGGAGAGTATGGCAATGTGGTACTATTCAATTGGATATGAATTTACCTGAAAGATTTGATATTAGTTATATAGATCAGGATGGTCAAAAAAAGAGACCGGTTATGCTTCATAGAGTAATTTATGGGTCTATTGAAAGATTTATTGGAATATTAATAGAACATTTCGCAGGGGCATTTCCATTATGGCTTGCACCAGTTCAAGTAAATATAATTCCTGTTAATAGTGAATATCACGATGAATATGCTAAAGAGTTATATGATTTATTAAAAGAAAATAATATCAGAGTAGAACTTGATAATAGAAATGAAAAGTTAGGTTATCGTATGAGAGAGAGTCAAACTAAGAAGATTCCTTATACACTTGTAATTGGTGATAGTGAAAGAGATAACAATGCTATAAGTTATAGAAAATTTGGTAATGAAAGTACTACTACAGTAACTAAGGAAGAGTTTGTGAATTTACTAAAAGATTTGATTAAGAATAAAGCACTTTAAGAAGGAAAATTTCTTCTTTTTTTCTACTAAAATAATAATAGTTTATGGATGGTACTCATATGGAGTGCTTTTTATTATTATAAGTTATATAATATCGAACAAATGCTTGTAAAATATACAGGTGTTTTTATTTTTCTTAATATTTTTTATAAAAAACTATTTACACCTTAATAGTTAAATAGTATTATTTGGTTAAGCAGTGGTTGATTGTGGTGAAAAGTGGGGGATATTTATGTTGATGGGAGAGTTTCATCATAGTATCGATGAAAAAGGGCGTTTGATAATACCTGCTAAATTTCGTGAAGAACTTGGGAATGAATTTATAATCACCCGAGGATTAGAGGATTGTTTATTCGCTTATCGTTTAAATGAATGGGACAAAATGACCAAGAAACTAAATACACTACCTTTTACTAAGAAGAATGCTCGTAGTTTTAAGAGATTTATTCTATCAGGTGCTACTGTGGCAGAATTTGACAAGCAAGGTCGAATCAATATTACCTCTCCATTGATCACCCACGCTGATTTGAAAAAGGAATGCGTGATAGTTGGTGTGGGCGATCACCTAGAAATTTGGTCCGAAGATAAATGGAACGATTTCTATGATTCGAATAAAGACGCTATGTCAGATATTGCAGAAGACCTTTTCGATTCAAGTTGGGATGATGAATGATGCATATAAGTGTTTTATTAGAAGAAGTAATTGAGGGTCTTAATTTAAAAGAAAACGGTATCTACGTTGACTCGACATTAGGATATGCTGGACATTCCAGCGCCATTTTAAAGAAGATAACGAGGGGTTGTCTTTTCGCCTTTGATCAAGATAGCGATGCTATTTCATATAGTAGAGAAAAACTTGCAGATATTGGTAGTAACTTTTGTATTATTGAAAGCAATTTTGTTAATTTGAAAGAAGAACTTAATAAAAGAGATGTTGTGAGTGTTGATGGTTTCTTATTTGATTTAGGTGTTTCATCAGTCCAATTAGATGAAGCAGATAGAGGTTTTAGTTATCATAATGATGCGAAACTTGATATGAGAATGAATAGGAAACAAAAACTGACAGCATATGACATAGTTAATGAGTATACTGAAAGTGATTTAGCTAAAATATTTTTTGAATATGGTGAAGATAAATATAGTAGGTCGATTGCAAAAAGTATAGTTAAATATAGAAAAGATAAAAAAATTGAAACAACTTTGGAACTAGCAGACATTATTACTAATAGTGTTCCATTTAAAGCTAGAAGAGAAAAACATCCAGCTAGAAAGGTGTTTCAAGCAATAAGAATTGAAGTTAATAACGAACTTGGGATATTAGAACAAGCAATGAAAGATGCCTTATCTATGCTTAATGTAGGTGGTAGAATTGCAGTAATAACATTTCATTCGTTGGAAGATAGAATTATAAAGAATATATTTAAGGAAGTTACAATGATAGATTCAAAAGTAAAAGGACTTCCAAATATACCAGCAGAATATTTGCCTGATTATGAATTAGTTAATGGTAAAGTTATTGAAGCTAGTAGTACAGAACTTGAAGAGAATAGTCGTTCTCGTTCTGCAAAACTTAGAATAATAAAAAGAATAAAATAGAGGGATGATTATGAAGACAAGGAAAATAAAAAGATATAAGAAGATAGGTAAATTTGAAAGATTATTGTATACTTTTGCGTTTATTTTGTTGTTGTCTTCACCATTTGTAATTGTTTTTTCACAGGCAACTTTATCAAAAGTTAATTTTGAGGTTGAACAGATGAAGAAAGAGATTGCTGTTCAAGAAAAGAAAAATCAGAGTTTATATATGAAAATAAATGAGCTTGCTTCATTAGATAAGATTATAGAAGTTGCGGAAGAGCAAGGATTGAGTTATAATAATGATAATATAAAGTCAGTTGAATAGGGTGGTATTATGAAGAAAAGAAGTGAATTAAGTAATGTTAAGTTTAATGCATTATTTATTATAATTGGGCTTCTTTTTTTTGTTGGTATAATTGCTAGAACTGCTCAACTTGCTTTATCAGAAGAGATTGATGATATTAATTTACAAAAATTTGCAGCTAATAGAACGATTAGAAACGAAACTTTATATGCTAAACGTGGTAGTATTTTTGATGTTAAAGGTAATATACTTGCTCAAAATGTTTCTTCTTATACATTACTTGCATATGTGAATCCTTCTAGAACTACTACCCCTGAGAAACCAATGCATGTTGTTGATGCGGAATACACAGCAGAACAGCTTTCAACGGTACTTAATATTAGTAAAGAGGATATATTAAGACAGTTAAAAAAGGTTGAAACAAATCCTAAGTTATATCAAGTAGAGTTTGGTTCAAAAGCTAAGGGTTTGTCAGAACTTACTAAGGATAAGATTGTATCTTTAAACTTACCTGGAATAGATTTTATTGCTACACAAAAGCGTTATTATCCTTATGGTAATTTTTTGTCATATACTTTAGGTTATGCTAAATTCCAGACTGTTACTGATGAGAATGGTAATAAGGAAGAGATTTTAGTTGGTGAGATGGGAATTGAAAAATCTAGTAATGATAAATTAAATGGTACTAATGGGTATACTTTTTATCAGAAAGATAGAAAAGGTTATAAGATAGCTGGTACTAATGAAGTTACTGTTGATGCTATGGATGGAAATGATATATATTTAACAATTGATTCTAATATTCAGCTTTTTGTTGAACAGGCATTTGCTAAAATGTATGAGAAATATGGTTATGATTGGATGACTGCTATGGTTATGGATGCTAAAACAGGGGCAATATTAGCTTCTGCTACAAGTCCTTCATTTAATCCTAATATTAAAGATATAACTAATTATTATGATTATAATATTGCTAATCCTTATGAACCAGGTAGTACAATGAAGATATATTCTTATATGGCTGCTATGGAGACTGGACTTTATAATGGTGAAGAAAAGTATATGTCAGGTACTTATAAGACAAAAGATGGTACAGAAATAGGAGACCATGATAGAAAAGGTTGGGGTATGATTTCTTATGATCAAGGGTTTGCGTTTTCTAGTAATATTGCTGTTGTAAACTTGATTAATAAGTATATTGGTGCTGCTTATTTAAAAGAATATTATAAAAAACTTGGATTTGGTTCAAAAACAGGTATTGAGTTACCTGGTGAGTCAGCTGGTAAGCTTGATTTTAAATATGAAACTGAGGTATACAATGCGGGATTTGGTCAGGGAATATTAACAACACCTGTTCAAAACCTTAAAGCTTTAACTGCTATTTCTAATAATGGTGTTTTGCTTAAGCCTTATATAATTGATAAGCTAGTAGATAGTAATAGTGGTGAAATTATTTACAGGGGTGAAAAGCAAGAGTTAGAGAGAGTTGCTAGTGAGAAAACTGTTAAGAAGATGAAAGAATTAATGCGTAGAGTTACAACTGGTAGTGCAGCTACTTCAACGGGATATTTTTATTACATGGAAGGGTATGATTTAATTGCTAAAACTGGAACTGCTCAAGTTGCTAATAAGAATGGTATTGGGTATGGTAATGATGTTATAAAAGGGTTTGCTGGTATGTTTCCTGGAGATGACCCTGAGATAATAATTTATTTGGCAACTAAGAATCCTGGTAGTTTTGGTGGAGTTGTTTTAATGCAAGAGGTTATTCAGGAAATTACAAAAGATGTAAGTAAGTATTTAAATATTTATGATGATACTGCTACTTCTAAGATAGAATATAAGTCTTATGTTATGGAAAATTATATTAATAAAAAAGTTTCTTATGTTACAAAAACTCTTAGTGACAATAAATTAAAACATGTTGTACTTGGGGATGGAGATGTAGTTGTTAATCAATATCCGAAAGCTAAAGACATAGTATCAGAATTAGATAGAGTGATAATTGTAACAAATTCAAATAATATAACAATGCCTAATTTTGTGGGATATAGTGCTAAGGATTTGTATGCTGTTCTTAGTAAATTAAATATTGATTATGAAGTTGAAGGTATTGGATATGTTGTTGAGCAGAGTATAGAAGAGAGCACTGTATTAACTGATAAGCTTAAATTAAAAGTAAAATTAGAACTTAAAAATCAAATAAAAAGCGAATAAAGAAAAACTCTACATATTTTTTGTAGAGTTTTCTTTAGTGTAAATTCAACTGTCTTATTTACAATAACTTTAATATAATATTACAAAAAAATATCTTGTATGATATCATTAAGTTAGAAAGTAAGAGTGTGATAATATGAAAAAAATTGATAATAAAAAACTGCAATTAATATTATTAATAACAGGTACAATATTGGTTTTATCTGGAAGTTGTTTTTTGTACAAAGATTTTACTGATAAGTCAAATACAAATAAAGTCAATAACAGTAAAAATGATAAGCCAATATTATCTGATGAAAACAAACTCATTTGTGTAGGATACTTTGACCATGGCAATGTTAATACTAATATGACTATAACTTTAGAACTGGAATTTGAAAATAATATTTTAAAGGAAGGTTCATCTACTACTGTAACAAAGTATAATGAGGAACTTTATAGTGATATAAAAAATAATTACTCTTTTAAAACGAGAGATGATGAAAGTTATAGTATTGTTAGAATTGATAAAGATATAATTGAAGACTTTAAAGAGGAAGGTTTGCTTGATTATAATGTTATTAAAAATAATCTTATGGATAATGGTTATGATTGTAATGGAGAGAAAAGCACAAGAATGGCTATAAAAGAATTGCATTCAGGAAGATATGTCATTTTCAATGAAAATGTGTATTATACAGCAGCTAATCAGATATATACAGTAAATATGCAAGGCGAAGGTAAGAAGTCTTTAAATATTAAAAATGCAGAATCAATATTATTTATTCTTGGTGATTATCTATACTATTCAAGTTTAAATAATAAAGATGAAATAGAGTATTCTAGAGTTAACATTAATAATTATAAGGATATTGTAAAAATAGGTGAAGGATTAGTTTATGAAAAAGCAGCATTAGAAAAATGTGATTATGATCGTCATTGTTTAACTGTTCCTACTAGAGTATTGGATGCATTGAATGATAGTGATATAACCGAAAAATTGCAACCAGTTTATAATAATGATATTTTGGGTGAATATTATGGAGATATTTATCTTGGAGAAAATGTTATTTACACTAATGAAAAAAGGCAAGTGCAAAATTTAGCGGTTAATGGTGATTATTTATATTTTGTTGAAGCTTATCCTAATAGTAATAATAATAATGGTAAAGTTTTAGAAAATAGACTGGTTAAGTATAATTTAAAAACCAAGGTAGTAGAGGTGAAGCAAAATATTTCCTTTGGTGATTATAAAATAGAATATGACTATAATAAAAATGGAATTATATATATTACAGAAGAAAGAGAAGTGTATAAATTAGATTATGATACTTTAAAATTCCAAAAAATAAGCATGCCATTTTTATACTTAGAAGACAAAAATGTTCGGAATGGGATACGGAGTATTTATTATGTAGGTGATAAAATTATATGTGAAGAAAGAGGGCGTCCAAAAGATAATCTTATAATATATGATGAAAGAACTCAAGAAAGCACTAATTATATTGATTATTTGTCTTTTCAAGTAACTTTAAAACATTTATATCTTATAAAAAGAGATGGGCAAATAGAAAAAATAGAAATATAATTATAATGAAAAATATTAATAATTAGCATAGTAGTATAAGCCATTCATATTTGTTTCATTAAAAAAGAAAAACTCTACGTTTGTAGAGTTTTATAATGACCTATATTTGTCAGCATTTTTATAAGGATTTTTTGAATCAATATGGTCAACAAATAGAATACCATTAAGATGGTCTATTTCATGTTGGAAGCATATTGCTAAGTCTTCTCTTGCACGAACCTTTACTTTGTTTCCTTCTGTATCATATCCTTCAATAGTAATTCTGGCACATCTTGGTACAATACCATGGGTAGGTCTGTTTACACTTAAACAACCTTCACCATCTTCAACATATATTTTTTCAGCTGATGAAGATAATATTTTAGGATTAACTATGACATATTCATCAAATAATCCATCATCAACTTCATGAACAACAACAAAATATCTTTTTGGTATTCCTACTTGAATTGCTGACATTCCCATACCAGGACGTAGATTATATTTTTCTGCTAGTTCCTCATTTTGACTATTAGTAAGATATTCAAGGATATCATCAATAGCTTCAAAATCTTTTTTCTCTAGTGGAAATTCAACTTCTTTGCTAACTGTTCTTAATAATTTATTTTTTTCATCTAAAATATTCTTAGGTTTAAGCATACTATCACTCCAACGTAGATATATTTTATCACATTTTTGAAGAAAACCCAAGAACTTTTATTAATTATCTAATACAATTTCTAGAACCAAATACAACTACTAATAAAATAAACAATACTAAAATTATAGCGAATATTGAAGCTCCTCCATATCCTGCTGTTCCATTATAAGGATATCCAACATTTGTATAACCATATGTGTTTGGATAACATCCATTACCATAATACATAAACATTCCTCCTTTTTCTATTATAGTTTATTAAACTCTATAACATTTGCCACATCTTTTTACCCAACATAGTTGACGATGTGTTTGAAATCTTATATAAAAAAGAATTCAGGGTTATAATACCTATAAAGTTCACACTAAATAAAAAAATGCTAAAAACATAAGAAATTTTATAAATAAGCTAACAGTAGAAAAGTAAATTAAATTTTAAATATGTGTCAATAGTATTTGACTTAGTCTGTAATTAACTGTATATTAGTTAGCTAAAAGTGGTGATTATGTGGCAAAATTTGATAGAAATTTATTTCAAAGTGTTTTGGATGAAATTAGTATTGATAATCTTGATAGGGAAAATACTAATGATAGAAAGCTTGATAAAATGCTAAGGATTGCAATGAATTTTGGTAGAAATTATATTCATGATTGTAGGTATATATGCAAATCTGTTGAAAAAATGTATTTTACAGAAGAAGGTAATGAAGAGCCTTATTCAGCAAGGAAGAAGGTTGTAGATTTAATAAATAACCCACGTAAACCTTATCACGCCAATTGTCTTGCTTCTGCTACTTATATGAGTTATGAAATGCAGAAACTTGGTATACCACACAATGTTTTATTTATTGATAATAGTTATGATTCTACTTCAGATTATCATGGTGTAGTTTTGTATAAATACAGTGATAGATATTTCATATGTGATGTCCTTTCTTGTCATGTAATGTCACAAGATATGCCTTTTGAAATTGCTTCAAGAATGTTGTGTTACCCTTTTGAAGATTACTCCAAATTTTATGAAACAGTAATGGGTGGTAATTTTAGGTCAGACAATGTCACTTTGTATGATAGTAATATTTATCCTTGTGGTTCACCACTTAGTGGAGTTGTTTTATCAGAGTGGCCCTTAGATAGAGTTGGACTTTATTCTAGTGATAAGTGGAAAGAAGTTTTTCCCAAAATGAGAAGTGCATATTATTCAAAGAAATTCCATAGTTAATACTTATTGGTTGGGTAATTTTTGAAGAATACTAGTATGCATTTAAACTTTCAATTCGTAATAAGTGCATCTAAGCTATAATGGATTATATAGTAAAAAGTATAATTGATTGAATTGTTAATTTTAACTAAAACTTTCCGCTTTGTAACAGATTTTTGGTATGTTAGTTGCTAATATCTAATGGTTTTAGCTTTAGTTCCAAAAATTGGTAATTAACTTTTATCAATTTTAGTTTTTATTGCGAATTGAAGTAGATTTATTTTATATTAGTTTAATAGAGTTTGATGTGTTATACTGTATATAGAACGTTTGTTATATAGTGGGTGAAAATATGGATGAATATATTAAAGGTAATATTAATAGAGTTATATTTCAAGGAGAGAATGGATATAAGATAGGTTTATTTAAAGTTAGTGATGCTAGTTATGAGTTTGCTGATTTTATTGGTATGACTATATCATTTACGGGGTATTTTCATGAACTTAATGAACAGGATACTTATATGCTTTATGGTAAGATATTTAATCATCCTAAGTATGGTGAGCAATTTAATATTGATCATTATGAGAGGTGTATGCCTGAAGAAAAAGATTCTATTATTGAGTTTTTAAGTAGTAGTATATTTAAAGGTGTTGGTGATAAGACTGCTATTAAAATAGTTGATGTTTTAGGAGATGATACTTTAAATACCATTTTAGAACGTCCTGATAATTTACTTCTTATACCAGGAGTTACTAAAAAACAAATAGATATTTTACATAAAGCTTTAGTTGATTATGAAGCTAGTTATACTACGATATTAAAACTTAATGATATGGGATTTGTTACTAAAGATAGTATGCTTATTTATAATAAGTATAAAGCTGATACTCTTTCTAGTATAGAAGAAGATTTATATCAAGTAGCTAGAGATATTAGAGATATTAATTTTAAGAAAGTTGATATGATAGCTTTAAGACAGAATTATGATAGGGATGATATTAGGAGAGTTAAGAGTGCTACTCTTTATACTATGGATGAGATGTGTAATTTACTTGGGCATAGTTATCTTTCTATTAATGATATATATAGTTATGTAATTAAAGTATTAGGTAATAATATTAGTGAAGAAGATTTTATAGAAGCAATGAATAGTTTGATACTTAATTTATTTGTTATTAAAGATGATACTAGATATTATTTAAAAGAGATGTGGGATGCTGAAGAGAATATTGTAAAGAGGGTTAAGTATTTAATTAATAAGGATAAGAAAGTTATTAAGAAGGTTGATAACTATATTGAAGATTTAGAAAAAGATATGAATATAACTTATGATGAAGTACAGTTAACTGCTATTAAGGAAGCGATGTTACAAAATTTCTTAGTTATTACTGGTGGACCTGGAACTGGTAAAACAACTATTATTAAGTCGATTGTTGAGATGTATAAAAACATTAATAAGCTTTCTTATGGAGCATTAAGTAAAGAAGTAGTACTGCTTGCTCCAACTGGTAGAGCTGCTAAAAGACTTTCTACACAAGCAATATTTCCAGCTTCAACTATACATAGTTTTTTAAAGTGGAATAGGGAATCAAATAAGTTTTCAGTTAATGAATATGCTAGGAGTGATGCTAAATTTGTTATAATAGATGAAGCTAGTATGATAGATGTCTATTTGTTTGATAGTCTATTAAAAGGTCTTAAGCTTGATACAACTATTATTATTGTTGGTGACTATAATCAGCTTCCTAGTGTTGGACCTGGGCAGCTTTTAAAAGATTTGATAGAAGCTAATTCTAGAGATGTTGTATATTTAAAACAACTTTATAGGCAGAAAGATGGTTCTAATATAATTAAACTTGCTTATGATATAAATGATGGTGTAGTAGAGACATCTGTTTTTGATAAAGGTAAAGATTTAAGGTTATTTGAAACTAACAATATAATGAGTACTATTAAAGATATTGCTATTAAACATAAAGGTGATGATTATAAAGAGTTTCAAATATTAGTGCCAATGTATAAAACTGTTAATGGAATAGATAATATTAATAAAGTTTTACAAGATATGTTTAATCCTAAAAGTAGTAGTAAGAAAGAGATTATAATAGGAGAAAATGTTTATAGAGAAGGAGATAAGATTCTGCAACTTGTAAATATGCCTGATGAAAAAATATATAATGGTGATATTGGTATTATAGAGTCAATAAACAAAAAAGAGATGGTTGTAGATTTTGATGGTAACTCTGTTAAGTTTACACCAAGTAATTATAGTATGTTTAAACATGGTTATGCTATTAGTATTCATAAATCACAAGGAAGTGAGTTTAATACAGTAGTTATTCCTGTAGTAAGTGGTTATGGGAAGATGCTTTATAGAAAACTTTATTATACTGCAGTAACCAGAAGTAAAAATAATTTATATATTGTAGGAGATGTTAGTGCTCTTAGGCAAGCTAGTAATAATAATTATTCAGATGTAAGGAAGACTTCGATAAAAGAAAAATTAGAAAAAAAATTGGAAGTTTTGTATAGAAATTCTAATGATTAGCATAATAATAACAGTATTCGTAATGAATACTGAATAGATATCATATTTTTCAAAAGAGGTGAATCAATAGCATGAAAACTACATTTGCAATTATGGCTGCTCTAGGAGTTTCAACAGGTGCATGGGTTCTTTTAAAGAAACATAATCCTGAATGTGTAGCATACCTAAAAGGTTATTTTGCTAGCATGAGTAAGCAGACAAGTAAAAATATTGAAAATATGATGTAAAGATATCAAGGATTAAGTTCCTTGATTTTTTATTAGGGGGTAGGGAAGAGTTATGATACTAGGAAATAATAAGAGTAAATTAGATATTAATTCTTTAAATAAGATTATTAAGATAGGTTGTAAGATATTAAATGTTTTATTTATACTTATTTTATTTTGCTTAATAATAGCAATTCAAAAAATTAATGCAGAATATGGAATATTTAAAGTAATAGTTATACTATTAAATGTTGTATCTCCATTATTTATAGGTTTTTTTATAGCTTGGTTTTTGGAACCATTTATTTGTAAAATTCAGAAAATGAAGATTGGTAGAAAGTTAAGTATTATAATTGTTTTTCTGCTTTTTCTTTTCTTTTTTCTCTTTATTATTTATCTTTTTGTTCCTAGTTTTATAAAACAACTTGATGAGATGATAAAAGTAGTTCCTTCACTAATAGATTCGGTTGATGAATTTATTAAAGGGTTATTTATTAATTTGGAGAAGTTATATAAAGTTGATTTGGCTGAGTTAAGAAGTGAATTATATGATTCTATTTCTAGATTTTCAGAATCTTTTACAGTAGGTTTATCTAAAACGATTATTGGTATTGTTATTGCTTTTTTTAATATGAGTATTAATTTTTTAATTGGTTTAATAATAGCTTTTTATATTTCTTTTGATTTTAATAATATAAGGAAGAATATGATGCTTATTATTCCTAAAAAGTATAGAGGGGAAGTCTTAGAACTTAGTGATAAAATAGATAATACTTTAAAACAGTTTGTCTTAGGAACTTTTTTTGATATGGTTATTTTGTTTGCTTTACAATCATTTATGTTTTTTGTTATTGGTATAGATTCTCCTTTGGTATTTGGTTTTATATGTGGAGTAACTAATATTATTCCTTATATTGGACCTTATATTGGTGGAATACCTGCAGTTCTTATGGCATTTACTATAGATACTAAGACTGGGATACTGGCAATTGTTGTTGTTGTGATTGCTCAAATGCTAGAGAGTTACGCACTTAATCCTATGATTATGAGTAGGAGTGTTAAGCTTCATCCAGTGACGATTATAGTTGGAATTCTAATATTTGGATACTTTTTTGGTATGGTAGGTATGATTTTATCAACACCAATTATATCTTGTATTAAAGTAATATTTAATTTTTTAGAGACAAAATTAGAATTGTATGATAGAATTAATTTATAGAAAAAGCGATGATAAAGATGAGTATGATATATCTATATTGAAGAGAGCTAGTGGTGGTGAGAACTAGTATATAAATATCAGAAAGCTACTTTGGAGCGATTATGTTAATTAAGACCAAATGTAGGTGTAGGATGGTACCGTGATAATTCACTCCTATAGTTTGGTCTTTTTATGTAAAAGGAGGGAAGTTTATGAGTAAAAAAATAGTAGCAATAGTAGGAATGTGTGGAAGTGGTAAGTCAGTCGCCACTGATATTTTAGTTAGTCGTGGATGGGATAAGGTATATTTTGGTGGAATAACTATGGACAAGCTTAAAGAAGCGGGTTTAGAAGTTACACCAGATAATGAAAAATATATGCGTGAAAAATTAAGGGAAGACCATGGTATGGGAGCTTTTGCACTTCTTAGTCTTCCAAAAATAAGAGAATTTGCGAGTACTAATGATACGGTTCTTGATGGGCTTTATTCTTGGGAAGAACTTAAGATACTTAGAGAAGAGTTTGGAGACAACTTAACAGTAATAGCAATAGTAGTTGATAGGGAGATTAGATATAGTCGTCTTGCTAAAAGAGAGATAAGACCTTTAACTAGAGAAGAAGCTATTAAAAGAGATAAAGCAGAAATAGAAAATAGTGCTAAGGGTGGTCCTATAGCTATGGCAGATTATTACATATTTAATAATAATGATGTAGATGTTTATGAGGCGAGACTTAATGAAGTTTTGGAAGTTATAAGTTAGAAGGGTGATTATATGAAAAAATTAACAAGTACAGAGATTAGAAATTTATGGTTTGAATTCTTTAAGAGTAAGAATCATGTGGTTATGGAGAGTGCATCACTAGTACCAATAGATGATGATTCACTTCTTTTTGTTAATGCAGGTGTTACACCACTTAAGAAATATTTTGATGGTAGTATTGTTCCTGAGAATAAGAGAATTGCTAGTGTTCAAAAATGTATAAGAACAAATGATATAGAAAATGTTGGCGTTACTAAAGTGCATCATACTTTTTTTGAGATGATGGGTAATTTTTCTATTGGTGACTATTTTAAAGATGAGGCATTAGAGTTTTCTTTTGAGTTTTTAACTAGTCCAGAATGGTGTGATATACCAAAAGATAAGATTTATGTGACAGTTTATACTGATGATGATGTTGCTTATGATAAGTGGTTGAGTTTAGGTGTGCCTGAATCACAAATAGCAAGACTTGATGGTAATTACTGGGAGATTGGTGAAGGACCTAGTGGTCCAGACAGCGAAATATTCTATGATAGGGGTGTAGAATATGATAAGGATGGGGATGCACTTGCAAAGTTTAGAAGTGATGAAGACCAGGGGAGATATGTTGAAATATGGAATAATGTTTTTAGTCAATATAATGCTAAGAATGGTATTGACAGAAAATATTATAAAGAGCTTCCTAGTAAGAATATAGATACAGGTGCAGGGCTTGAGAGATGGTGCTGTGTATTTCAAGGAGTGGACTCTAATTTTGATACTGATTTATTTGTACCAATAATTAAGAGAATTGAAGATTACACTGGTAAAGGTTATGATGGAAGTTTACCTTTTAAAGTTATAGCTGACCATATTAGAACTTGTACTATGGCATTATCTGATGGAGCTATATTTGAAAATAGTGGTAGAGGATATGTTTTAAGAAGACTTTTACGTCGTAGTGTTAGAATGGGTAAAAAGTTAGGTGTAAATGAACCTTTCTTATATAAAATAGTTGGTGGTGTAGTTGAAGTAATGGGTGAGTCTTATCCTGATTTAGTAGAAAATAAAGCAGTTATTAAGACTTTGATATATGATGAAGAAGAGATGTTTCATAAAACGTTATTTTCTGGTGAGAGAAGACTTCAAGAATTAATTGAAACTAGTCATGATAAAACAGTAAGTGGTTATGATGCATTTAAACTTTATGATACTTATGGATTTCCTTTTGAACTTACACTTGAATATCTTGAAGATGCTGGTATGACTACAAATCGTGAAGAGTTTGATAGATATATGAAGGAAGCTAAGAAGTTAGCACAAACTAATAGAAAACAAGAAAATAGTATGAATGTTCAAAATGAGCAGTTACTTAACTTTAAAGAAAAAAGTGAGTTTACTTATGATGAGGTTTCGATGACTTCTAAAGTAATTGCAATAATTAAAGATGATGAGTTTGTTGATTCTATTAGTGATAATGGCTTTGTTATATTAGATAAAACTTGTTTCTATGCTGAGAGTGGTGGTCAGGTAGCTGATACTGGGGCATTTAAGAATGATAATTTAAAAGCAAAAGTGACTAATGTTTTGAAAGCACCTAATGAACAACATTTACATTATGTAGAAATTATTGAGGGTTCTATTAAAGTAGGAGATTCTTGCACAATTAAGATTGTTGAAGAAAAACGTAATAGAACTGCTAGTAATCATAGTACTATACATATAATTCAAAAAGTATTGCAAGAGTTATTTTCAAATAATATTCATCAAGCAGGAAGTTATGTTGATGATACAAGGCTTCGTTTTGATTTTACTTATACTGGTAAAATAAGTGATGATAGTATTATTGAGATAGAAAGAAGAGTCAATGAAAAGATTAAGGATAGTATTGATACAACAATTGTTTATATGAGTCTTAATGAAGCTAAAGAGCTTGGTGCAATGGCACTATTTACTGATAAGTATAAAGATACTGTTAGAGTTGTTACAATAGGTGACTCTATAGAGTTATGTGGTGGTACACATATTAAAAATACTGATGAAATAGAGCGTGTTGCTATTTTGGATGTTGATTCTAAGGGAAGTAATTTATATAGAATTGAAGCTACAACTAATGATAGTGTTCCTGAACTTATATCAAATATTGTTGCTAATCATATGGATGAAATTAAGAAGTTATTAGTTAAAGCAGCAAATATTATGGAAAATGCTAAAAATGAAGGTATTCAATTAGAGTTTTTGGTGGATGTAGATACTCATGGGCTTAGTTCATATAGTGACATAGTTTATAGTAAGAATTATTTGGAATATATTCAAAATGAAGTTAAGGATTTAGAGAAGAAATATAATGCTTCTAAGATGAGTACTATTGTCAGTGACTTATCAGAATATATGGATAATGTAAAAGAGATTAATGGACAGCAAGCTATTATTATGAAGACAGAAGGTAAAGACCTTGGAGTATTAAAAGAAATCATTGACAGGCTTGCACAAAAATTAGGTAAGTGTTTGATTTTTATTGCTAATGTTAATGGTGAAAATGTTAATTATTTATGTAAGAGTAGCTTATCAGCTAGTGCTGGTTTGATTATTAAAAGAGCTGCACAGATGTCACTAGGTAATGGTGGTGGAAGTGATACCTTTGCGCAAGGTGGCGGAAAAAGTATTGACCAATTAGATGAAATACTTGAAATGGTTAAAGAGGAAGTGATGTAAACTGAGACTGCTGAAAAAAATCAGGAAATTTCAAAAATCGAAAATCCTGATTTTCATTTTCACTACTTCTATATATCAATCATCATATAAACTGATATATCACTATCACAATTAAGGTTTATTTTAAAAATTACTCCCATTTTTGAAAAGCAGAAAATTCTGAAATTGAAAAAAGGTTACTTTTTCAGCGACCTCATGTAAACTTCTTCTTTTTTTATTCTTCTTTACACTACTTTCTTATTATTTTATTGACCAATTACACTTTTATTAGTAAAATATAGTTGGATTAGGAAGGGTGATTTATATGTATTATGATGAGGAAAAAAAGATGTCTATTTTGAATAGAGTTCCAATGATAATGGCGATTTTATTGGTAATTAGTGTTGGGGTATTAATTTTTATTTTGTTTTTTAATCCTTTTGCTGTTAAGACAAGTGATATTGAAATGTCTGTTGCTAATACATATTTGTTAAAAACTGAAAATGACTTGACATATGAAATTGATGATGAATCAATTATTACTATGGATGCAGATGGGAAGGTTACTGCACATAAAGAAGGTGTTGCTAATCTTACTGTTAAAGATGAACATGATGCTATAGTGAAGATATATAAATTTATAGTTAAAGAAAGTGATGGTGGTAATATTGAACTTACTGAAGTTTCTTTCGAAGTTAAGAAGTTAAAACTTAATGCAGGAGATACATCAATTGTTACTATAGTTAAAAAACCAGCTAATAGTGATGAAAAATTAATATGGCAGAGTACTGATGAAAGTGTTGCTATTGTTGATAGTAGTGGTAATGTTAAAGGTGTTGGAGAAGGTATCGCTTCCATTACTGTTTCAGGTAAATTAAGTGGTATTGTGGCTACTGTTGAAGTAGAGGTTACTGGTAATATTAAAACTGGTAATAAAACTATAAAGCTTAATAAGTCAACTGCAACTCTTGGTGTTAAAGAAACTGTACAACTTACTGCAGAAGTAACTCCAGCAAGCAACGAAGCTATTAAGTGGACTACTAGTAACAAGAAAGTTGCTACAGTTGATAAAGGACTTGTTACTACTCATCAGACTGGTGCCGCTATAATTAAAGCATCATTAAGTGATGGATCATCTGCTACTGCTATTATTGAAGTAACAGATGATAATGTGTCAGTAAAAGAAGTAAGAGTAAATGTGGAAGCACTTAACGTAGAGATTGGTCAGACAGTTATGATAAATGCTTCTGTGGAGCCAAGTAATGCAACTGATAAATCCTTAATATGGAAGAGTGATGATGAGGGTATAGCTACAGTTAGTTCAGGTGGTGCTGTTGTTGGTAAAAAGGAAGGAACTACAACTATTACAGTTACTTCAAATAATGGTAAGCATGAAGCTTCAGTAAAGGTAACAGTTATTAATTATGATGTAACAGATATAAAACTTAACACTGCTCCAATAACACTTACAGCAGGAGGAAGTCATCAGTTATCATTTACATTATCTCCTAATAATGCAAAAGCAAATACTGTTACTTGGACTACTAGTAATCAAGGTGTTGCTACTATAAATGGTGGTACTATTAAAGCTGTTAATCCTGGTACAGCTAGAATAACAGCTACGTTAAAAAATGGTATGTCAGTTTCTGTTGATGTTACAGTAAAAGCAGTAGTAGTTGCAAATATAGAAGTTGCATCAGTAGATATTACTGTTAAGAATAAAGTTTTATATAAAGGTGATTCATATCAATTTGCAGTTACAATTAATCCAAGCAATGCAACTAATAAAGCAGTTACATGGAGTAGTAGTAATACAGCAGTAGCTACAGTAACTGGAAATGGTATGGTTAAAGGTGTTGGTGCTGGAACTACTAACATAACTGTAAGAACAGTAAATGGTAAAGTATCAACAGTTTCATTAACAGTTATAGAAGATAATGCTACTGTAGAAGTAACGCATATTAGTACAAGTAGCGATCAGGTTTATGTTAAAGTGGGAGCTTCTTCGCTTATAAATGCAGCAGCTAACCCAATGAATGCAACAGATAAGACATTAACTTGGACAAGTGAAAATACTAGTATTGCAACAGTTGCTTCTAATGGATTAGTTACGGGTAAACAAGCTGGAACTACTAAGGTAATTATTACTGCAAATAACGGTAAAATTAGAAAAGAAGTAGTGGTTACAGTATCAGCAAATTAATTTTAAGTAGATAGTACTTTTAGAAAATACTTTATAATTTATGAAAATAATAAAAATAAGCATTGAGCATATACCTTAGAGGTATGTGCTTTTTTGCTTTTATATTTAATTAAATTAAAGTGGCTTAAATAAAATGAAAAGAAATGAGATATTTGTCTAGTATATTTACTGGTTTTATTTATTGGTTTTTCGTGTATAAAACTAGATTTACCTTTTTTGATGTTCATTAAAATAGTATATTTAAGTAATTGTAGAAGTTGAAAATATTTGCAAAATCATATTGACAAAAAATGCGGGGGGGG
>JGI994J12354_10001078_pt1 | contig 27646 bp, 19 predicted proteins | sample IntmicLarv3ML3BL_FD_12354 | JGI IMG/M metagenome (IMG submission 12354) | reverse complement strand
TCGTCAGAGAGTTTTTGTTGTCGTTGTTCGCTGTCCGTGTGACACTATGCACTTTTATCGGATTTATATTTTCTCTCGAAAATATAAATATCTCCGATAAAAGCGTTTTTTTCTATTTCTAAAGAGGCGCACTTCGTGCTTTAATACCAGTTTAAGGATGGCTTTTGAGTAGGCGCACTTCGTCCTTTGATTCTAGTTTAAGAGAAAGTTTCTCTTTTTTATTTTTTCTAAAGTGTTTTTTTGCTCTTTGGAAGTAGCGGACGATGCAAGTTTAAAAATAGCCAAATTTTAAAGCTCTTTTAACACTTTCATTTTTGATAATCGTATAAAAAAAATCACCGTGCACAGTCTGACGACAAATAATTCTGCGCACACACAAATTTTGTCAAACCGAGTTAGCGATTGCGAAGCAATGCGACATATAAATTATCCTGCACAGTATAAAATTTTGTTAACTAGCATCAGCCATTGCACGTTAGTCAATGCGTCTTAGTTTAGAATGCACTTTAAAATTACGGCAAACCGCATGAGCTATTGATACCAAATCAATGCGGCACGGGATTTCCCTGCAGGATAGCAAGCGAATTATGATGTGCGCTTGAATCGGGGTAGATATTTTATTTTTTGCAAAAAATATTTTTGCGAAATATAAAATGCCCCGATTCAAGTGTAGGGACTCTCACATTGAGCACGACTCACGTTCTGCAATTGCAGTCTCACCAATATGAATGCAAGCCCCGCTTGCTTTGGTTTGCAAAGGCGAAACCAGCCTTTGCGCGGGGGATTCGAAAGGGGGCAAAAAGCCCTCTTCGTTAGTGTAGCTTCGGCTTTGCCGAGAGGTTCGAAGGGGCGTGAACGGAAAAAGCCCCTCGTAGAGGTTTCAAAAGGAGGCAGACTCCTTTGTTGGAGATTCTTAAGGGGCAGACAGCCCCTTAAGTCAGGTTTCGAAAGGCTGAACCTTCGTGCGGGGGTTGGGCAGAGGCTGACAAGAGATAATGCGAAGAAAAAATAAATATATACAAAAAAAGAAAAAAGGTTAAATAATTTCTTATTTAACCTTTTTCTTTTTTAAAATAAATAATTTTTATTTATTATTCGTCAGTGGAATCGGAGACTTCCTTGATACGTTTAACAGCGCCTCCTGGGGAGATAACAGTTGGGTTTTGGAATACACTTCCAGCACGCATAGCTGGGAATTGTTCTCTACCTACTGAGCCACCTGGGGTGATTCTGTTAGCTGTGACGAAGATTAAGAGGTTGCGTTTTTGACGAGATTCACCCTTAGATTGGAACATTCTGCCCAACAAAGGAATATCGCCTAAAATTGGCATTTGGTCATTGTTTGTACGAACTTCTTCACGAGTCAAGCCACCCATAACAACAGTTGCGCCGTCGAATACTGTCACACTTGTACGGATTTCACGAACAGTGAACACTGGTTGAATGAATCCTGAAGGAACTGTGACAGTAGTACCTGAAGTCAACGCAACAGCAACACCACCGTATTCCATGAATCCTTCGAACTCAGTGATACGTGGGCTGAGAGCCAAGTTGATAGCACCATCGTCTTCAACATTAGGTGTCACTTCCATAACAACACCAACGTCGTACTTGATAAAGTCTTGAGGAGTACCTGGGGTGATAGTCACACCAGCAGCACCAGTACCTGAGTTGCTACCGCCGCCTTGACCAACGTTAGATTGAACGTCGCCCCATGATTCTGGGTAGCGCATTTCTTGAGAAACTGTGATAGAAGCAGTTGAACCAGACAACACTGTCACTTTTGGAGCACATAGTAAGTCAGTACCTTGGTCTTGTTGCAATGCCGTCACACTCATATTGAAGTCATAACCATTCCAAACACCTAAAACTGTGTCAACTGCTTGCAAAGCTGAAGCACCAACGTTCATAGTTGCAGGCAATGCAGGAACATTTTGTGGATATTCTTTGTGTGTAGTCCCAATAACTACAGTTGATCCTGGTGTTAGTCCTGGTCCATACCTAGGTTCTGAAATTGTCAAAGGAGTTGAACCAGCATTGATATCTGAACGAGAGCTAGCCAATGTACGGTTTTGAGTTCTGAAAAGAACATTTTGTATATTGCCTTCTGAGTCTAATCTATTGATAGAGTAGTTGAATCCGAGTTCTTTCATGTTGCCTTGGTTGACCTCCATGAATTTTGTTTCGATTTCAACTTGCTTTACTTCAGAATAACGCATCAAAATATTACGAACTTTGTCGAGATTACGACGAGTATTTGTCACCCATAATTTAGTTCCGTCGAATGCCAAGCTTGCACCTGCTTCGAAAGAAACACCAGCTTTAATCAAGAATTGCTTGATTTTGTCTTCATTTTGGTCTTCACCACCTGAAGAACCGCCACTTGAGAATGGGTCGTTAGAGTCTGAACCGCTTGAACGTGACAAACCAACCATACGAATGAGAGTTGCTTGAGTCAATGGGAAGTCGACAGTGTCTGTTGAAATGCTGTCGCCAGTGCCTCTACGAACAACAACAACATTGTCTTCGATATCATAAGTGAATCCAACTTGTTTTGTTGTGAAGTCCAAAATTTGACCTAAAGTCGAATCACGCAAAACGATTGTGATATTCTTTGCGCCATCATTATCAAAGAGAACCATGTTAACGCCTCTGCCATCTGCTTTGTCATAGTCAACAGAGAGAGAAGAGAGTGTGCTGATTACCTTAGACAATGGAACGTCTTGGAAATTTGCTTCTGGGATAACGATTTCTCTTAACTTTGCAGCAACAGGAGAAACAACATCTGCACCAGCACCTTTACCGATTCCGCCTTGGAATACTTGAGGTAATTGCCATGCATTGTTAACGTCATTCAAAAGTTGAGCACGAGTATTTTCAACTGTTTGACGACTTACAACCATCAATTTTTCAGAAATCAAAATTTGATAAGCTTTAGCTTCCATATTGTCGGAATCAAAGCTTTCAATTTCACGGAAAGTGTGACGAGCATCTTCATAGTCGCCATAGAGATATTGGATACGACCACGTTTCAAGAGTTCTTGAATGCGTGCTTGACGAGCCACATAATCAGGACTTACAGAAACCAAAGTGTTTTCGTAAGGATTTTCAGCTGATTGATTGATTTGTTCAACCAAACGATTTGCTGAATAAGAACCATCTGTCTTAGCTTGATAGTCAGCTGCGTAAGCTTTAGCGTCTGCATAGTTGCCAGCTTCTTTTGCCGCAATAGCATTTGCTGCCGCGAGAGCTGCACGAGCCTTAGTAATTTCGTCTTTAGCTTCAAGGATGTCTGGAGAAGCGCTATCATAGACAGCGAGTTTAGCTTCAGCATCATTTAATTTTTGAGCTGCTTCTACATTTTTAGAAGCGTCTAACAAATCGTATGATTCTTCAATCATCATATAAACGAGATCCAAAGATGCTCTTTGTTTGCTCAACATAGCATCAACAGCATCGTCTGGAGTAGCCGCAATAGCAACTGCTTCCTCTTCAGCAACAGAGTCCTCATCTGAAGCGACAGCAGAATCACTATCAACAGCAACAGGTGCTGCTGCGGGTGCAGCATTATCTTGAGCTGCAATCGCATTATTTACATCCATAAGCAATTGTTGAACCGCTTTATCATTGGGGACGATTTTAAGTAATTCTTCTAGGGATTGTTTTGACGCCGCTAAATCGCCACTGTCGCGAGCTTGAACAGCGGAAACCATAAGGCGGATTTTTTCTTGGGTGTTATCAGCTTGAGCATAGGCGTTCATTGCAAATAATGAGCTTGCAACCAGCACCACGCCTAAGGCGACGACCTTTTGGACTCTTTGTTTTTTCATATCTATTGATTGTCTTTTTGTTTAATAGTTAAATAGACTATTGTTTTTGATTTAAAATTAAAGCTTTTTTTTCAATTATTTTACTTAGACTCTACAGCAGTCATTCCACTAGCGTCTAAGCGAACAACTGCGTGAGATTTAGAACTATCAGCAGGGATTTGTTCAAGCACTACAAAAGCGTCTTCGAATGACAATTCTTTTACTTTGTAAGTGTAATTTGCATAATCGAACTGGTCACCAACTTCTTTGACTACCCATTTTTGAGAGTCGTCATTTGAGAAAAGTTCAATACGTCTTTCCCCTGGAAGAAGAGTTCTTTTGTCTGTGCGCAATTGCACTGTTTTGCCTAAGTTTTTATCTTCAACATTTACAATTATTATATCAGAAATCGTGTTGTCAGGATTCTTGATACGTTCTCTTGAAAAGTTTAATACTTTCAATCCTGTTGGAATTTCTCTTTTGCCAGTCAAATCTCTTGGGTCTTTCACGAATAAATCGACACCTATTTTGCCAACAAAACTAGTGCCATCATCTTCATTCTCAAACTGGAAGTGGGGAGAATCGATAGAACCGATAGTGCCTGTAAACTTGATATTATACATAGCACTCGTCACGCCGCCAAACTTGACTGCGAAAACTTGGTCTATTGCGACCTCTTGAGGAGGAGCTTCGGAAATAAAATTACCATCTTTATCAACCCAAATTTTTGGAGGAGTGAAGGCTTCGAATCTCCACTGCTTGCCTTCGTCTTGAGCTTCAGGAGAGACCCAAGGAATAGGTTCTGAAATTGTGTAGCTTACAGATTTATCCTGCCAAAGCTCGCCTTGAGGCTCTTGTGCTAGAGTCTTTTTCACAGCAGATTTCGAGGCTTCTATTTCAGGATTTTTCATAAAATAGAAAGCGGCAGCTGCGCAAAATACGGAAATTGCAACTAAGAAAAATACTTTATCGTAATGCTTTTTCATATTATACTATTTGCTAGATGTTGGGGTTTTATCAGAATCTTCTTCAGCGTCTTCATTTTCGCTATCCACATTAGATTCTTTTGCTTTTGCCATCTCAACGTATTCTATGATGACTGTAAATTCTGAGTAATTATCGCTGACAACAGGTTCACGAGCATTTCTAGCTTCTACCTGTTCAGGAGTGAGTTCTTCGCCTGTTTGGAACTCATCTAAGTGTGCAGGAGCCGCCTCGGGCTCACCTATAGGAGACCCAGGTTTAACTTCTATACTTCTCACCACGAGCATCACATCGAACTCATTGAGTTTATTTAAGAAATTACGCAAGACTTCGGTATGCGAAGTGAAAACTATTTTGTATCCAAAAGTGTCAATACTTCCGGGAACTTTTGCTGATGCTACTTTATCGATAACGAAGTTGTCACCAATCATAGCAGAAGCACCTCTTCTGACAGCGGCAACTCTTGTTCTTGATGTAGCTCTTCTTTCAGCTTCAGCTTGAGCGAGCTCAACATCTGTAAGTTCTCTTTGAACTAAATCTATACGCATCTCAATATTGTCAGGCTTTGAGCTATAGAGCTTGCCTAGTATATGACCTAATATAGATGCTTGTTTCCACAAATCAGCAACAGCTTCATTGGGTGGAGAATCTGAATTTTTAGCATAATACTTTTTGTAAGAAAAATTTTCTTCTTCACCTAAATGAATACCTTTTGCCTTTGCTTGCATTATCCAGCTATTGACCATGCCACGCAAGTGTTCAACAAATTGATAACCTTCTTTTACAGGAGCAGGCTTTATAATAGTGTCAGAAGCAGGACTTAAATTTTGAACTAACTTGTCTAAGTCGCCCTTGATTACTTCAATATTTGCCAAAGATTTTTCGACAGATGCTTCTGAAGGATCAGCATTAATAGATGTTCTGAACTTATTTTGTGCGAACTTAAATTGTTTTTCTTGAACGCCCAATTTGTCCAATAAAATCAAGTTATATGCCAAACCGCCTATGAATGCCAATATGAGCAAAGTAAGTAATAGAAAAAATAATGGGTATTTTTTTAGGTAATTCATTTTAAAAAAATTATATAGGTTTATTGGGGTTTACCAACAATGTAAAATTGAACTTCAAAATACGAGGATTTGAAGGGTCCGTGCGCACATTAACGTGATCATTAATAAAAGATGATTCTTTAAATGAAGAAATTAATGCTTCAATACGCGCGAGAGCTTTTTCATTATCATAAGAAGCTTCTCCATTTGTCGCACTATCACGCAATAAGAATCTTCCAGAAATTTCTAATTTATACTCAGCTTCTTTCGTCACAACACCAGCATTATTTATTGTGGGAGCTGTGCGGATTACTTTCAAATCGTCAAGCCAAACATCTTTTGCATCGACCAAGCGAGTTTCTAAATCGACAAAGAAATTCATCCAATTTGCTTTTGTGTTAGCCAAACCTTCGAGCCCTTTTATCTTTGTCACTAAAGAATCAAGCTGTGCCCTGTTCTGCTCCACATTATTATAACGTTCGTTCATTGAGGGAATCTGCGAAGACAAAGCTCTTTCATTTTCTTTAAGTACATTGATATTCTCATTAAGATAAAGGAAAGGTAAAACCATTGATGCCGCCAAGACTGCTGCTGAAAAAATAAGCAAAGGTCTCTTAGCTTCAAAAGCATGCTCTTGAGTAATGTGTTCAGGAAGAAGATTCAAACCAACAGCGTCTTTCAACATCAAACGAGCCGCTTCACCAACGAGCTCACTTAAAGAAGCAGCATTTGCAGCCAAGTAATTTGAATCAACTTTTGAACTTATAGCTAATTTTTCAAGAGGATTAAAATATTCTACACTTACACCTTGGTCTTCAGACAATATGCTTGAAAAATCAGGAAGCAATGAGCCACGACCTGTAAGATAAATTTTTGCAGGAGATGCTTTGCTCTTTCTTCTATAGCTTACGATGGAACGTTTAATTTCCATACTGATACGCTTGATAGCAGCTCTCTCACTATTTTTGAAAATTTCTACTGCAGAATCTGTTGAATTAAAGTTAGCCGCATTAGAATAGAAAGCAGTTTTAATAGGTTCAGCTTGCAAGAAAGTTTTGCCCAAAGCATCCGCAATACCTTGAGTGACTGCGTTTCCACCTATAGGAATACTGCGAACAAACAAGCCGTCGTTGCGAGCAATAATCATATTAGACATTCTCGCTCCAACATTCAAAATAATGGAATCTTCTTCAAGACCTGCCAACTTCCAAGCATTGTAATCGAGAATAGAAGAAGCTTCTAATAATTCAGGAATCACACCTGCCGCTGAAACAGCCGCACAAAATTCATCAGCCAAAGAAGCCTTCATAGAAACGAGCAAAATTTCTGTTTCAACACCGTCATCAGAAATTACTTGATAATCCCATGTGACATCGCTCAATTCATAAGGCATATTTTTCTCCGCCTCGAAACGAATGACCTCTTCTTGACGACTACCTGACACATGAGGGACGCTAATAGATTTTGGCAAAAGCGCGAACGCAGGAGCAATCACAGTTGCTTTGCCTGACAAATTCATTCTTTTGATAGCTTCTGTAAGCGCGCCAAGCCATTCTTCTGAATTAGAATAATCGTAATTTAAATCTTCAGAAAAGAATTTTTCGAGAACGAGCTGCCCTTGACTTAGGTTAAAATATCCTGCAGTCACGCAAGTAGCGCCACAGTTTATAATCAGTTTGCTTTTTGAACTCATATAGGTAATAAAAAAATTTAGGATATGCTAGTGCTTGATAGAATAGCTCAACAGTTTAGTTTTCAAGAATAAAAGTCGGCATAGACTCGTTGCCTTTAGGAGCGTCTGCTATTTGAACTTGAATAGGAGCTCTATGGAAAGGCATCATGACGCCTTCATTTCTTTTTGAGTTAGCTTCTGCTGCTGTCAAAAAGTTTTTTAAACGAGTGCCATTTTTGATATTTGTGCGAGTCTTCCAATTATCTTTATTGATTTCAAACTCTCTGCCGTTGATGTTTACTTTTATAAGATAAGCATAAGGAATGTTGCTTAAGCGATAAACTCCGCTTGAACCCACAGCTTCCCAAGGAATATAGAAATAAAATTTATTTGTGGAATTTTTCTTGAGAGCAAAAGCTGTTGCATTTGCGCTAAACCAAACCATTTTAGTTTCATCTTCAGAACTCATCTTTTCGTCTTGATAAGCGGTCTGCAAAGTAATCTTTACATTACGAAGCCAATCTTTGTTAGATTTTTCATCTTCCGCAAAAGGATTCTCGAAAGACTTAAAAGTAATAGCAGCTCTCAACCAATTTTCTTTGAGAACTTTTACAGTGTCAAATTTAACGTTTGTAATTTTGATAGGATCTTTCACATCGTCTCTTGAATCGGATGCGGAAGAAGTTGATCCACTCTGTTGTCCAGTATTGTCATCTTGTGAAAAAGCGACGAGGGGGAAAATCGCAAACAGAGCAAGAAAGAGTTTTACATATATACGTTTCTTCATACAATGAATGTACATTATAAATGCGGAATCTTTCAAGCTTTTTTTGATTTATTTACAATATTTTTTTATTTTTCTCTCATCAGTAAAAATTATCTATACACTGGTCTGATAAAAAAATTAAAATATTTGAAAATAAAAAATCACATAAAAAAAACCTCTCGCATAGAGAGGTTTTTTATTCGTTTTTTCAAAAATTCGAATTAGAATCTTATACCAACTTGCGCAGAAACCACGTGAGCCGCGCCTGAAAATGAGCCTGTCAAAACGCCCTTTGCAGGATCATTTTGATTGTTCATATAAGACGCATCAAAGATAATGTATGCATAAGCTACTTCAAAATTCAACCAGTCATTATAGTTATAACCTATACCGCCTGCAATCCATAATCTGTTAGCGTCTGGAATACGTGGAGTGCGAAAAGTACTTCCGCGTATTGGAGATTCATCCCATGTTGTGCCAGCGCGCAAAGTAATTTCATCTGTAGCGTAATAGTGCATACCTAAAGATATACGACTTGTGTCTTTCCAGCTTTCATCCGTAGTAGACAACACATTGCCACTTGCGCCAAGAACAGTTAAATCTTTGAAAGAACTCCATTGAGTCCAAGCATAATCAACCATTACAGCAAAGTCTTCAAAGTCGCCATAGAAGCGTTGATACAAACCAACATTAACAGTATTTGGCAAAGAAACATCTGCTGTGACATCTTGTCTTAAAGAAGAAAGTAGAGGATTTCTGAACTTCATTGAACCACTTACTGAGTGCGAAACTTGACTTCTAAATCCAACTGCTATACGACCTCTTTCATCATATTTAAAAGTCATACCTAAATTGAAACCTGCGCTCCAACCAGTAGCTGACATCTTTGAAAATTCATCAGTGAACATTGGGTTCAAATATGAAGATTGAGTAAGCTCAGCACTAACAAATTGAGCAGAAGCTCCAGCTGAAACTGTCCACCAATCAAAAACTCTGTAAGCAATACTTGGATTCAAATCTATAGTCGTCACATTGCTCTTGATGCCATGATAACGACCTACAAAGTCTTCACTATACTTAGTTTGTAAACCAAAAGGTGAAGTCAATGACAATGTAAAACGCCAGTCTTCAGAAATCTTGTATATCGCATAAAAATTTGGAACTACACTAAGACCTCCAGCATTGCCACCATCACTGCCTGAAACTTTAGCTCCAGCAGGACTGTATGCTTCACCAGGTTCAAACCTAAAATCAGGAATGATAAAATTTAACGAAGAATCTATCTTGAAGTCTTCTTCGCCTTTAACAAAGAAAGCTGCCGAAGGATTCCAGAAAGCCGCACTTGCGTCAGCATTCGCATTCGCAGTTGCACCGGCTAAGGCTGTTCCCATATTGGAAGCACCCTGTTCTACTATTTGAAAACCAGAAGCCCATAATTGCGTGGCCGCTGTACATATCGCTGTCGCGATTAATATTTTTTTCATTTTTTTATATAATATAATTTTATTCTAAATAGATTTTTCATAAAAAGGAAAAATCACCATCCACAATGACACCTTTTTTTTTATTGAAAAGCTTTTTTCAATAAAAAATAAAAAAATATTTATTTTTAAAAAGGAATTTTGAAAATAAATATTTTTTCAAAATTCCCTTTTTGTATATATATTCTTTTCTTGTTCCTCGCATTTCTTCAAGGGCTTTGCCATTGAACCCACAAAAGGGTCTTTTCTTGTTCACGCCCTTTTGAAACCTCGGCAGGAAGTTCGTTCCTGTACCTGAAATTGCCCCTCTACAAAGACAGACACACGCATTGCTTCGCAATTGCTGAATGCGATGTCTTACAAATCATTTTTTTTAGTTATTTAGCTAATCGTATTATAGACAAACTATTCTATGAACTTTGAAATTTCATTTTTGATAATCATATAAAACAATCTCCGTGCTCAGTCTGACGACAAATAATTCTGTGTAGAATAATATAATAAATAATTAAAAACAAAAAAGAGAAACTTCCTCTTAAACTAGAATCAAAGGACGAAGTGCGCCTACTCAAAAGCCATTCTTAAACTGGTATTAAAGCGCGAAGTGCGCCTCTTTAGAAATAGAAAAAAACGCTTTTATCGGTGATATTTATATTTTCGAGAGAAAATATAAATCCGATAAAAGTGCATTGTGTCTCACGGACAGCGCAACGACAACAAAACTACTCCGACGACTTCTGACTCTGCATACTGTGTGATGTTTACGAAGTAAACGTCCCGCAAGGGATTATCGCTGCAAGTCGCACTTGCCTCGGTTTGCAAAGGCGGAGCAAGCCTTTGCTCAGGGATTCTTAAGGGGCAGACAGCCCCTTAAGTCAGGTTTCGAAAGGGCTGAAAGCCCTTCGTGGAGGTTTCAAAAGGAGGCAAAAGCCTCCTTTGTTAGTGTAGCTTCGGCTTTGTTATTGAGCTACGAAAGAGGAGAAGGAGGACATTGAGCCACGTTGGGAGAGATTGACTTTGATGTTAGCTAATTGTTCTTCTGTGGGTTGAAGAGTCTCAATGGATTTCATGTTTACGATGAAAGCTGAACCGCCTTGAATGAAAGCTTGAGAAACTTCATTAGCTTTGATGCGGAGGAAGTCTGCGCCCATTACATTAAGAGCAACGCCAAGTTGTTGAATGTATGTGGTTGCAGTTTCGACATTGATGCCTTCGAACTTCGTCACAGAAGCACCTGCCTCGTTAGCGATGTCTTCAAAAGATTTTCCATCTTTGATGCCTGCTTGCAAAGCGGAAGAAAGAGTGTTTGCGCGAAGAGTAAAAAGTCTATCTCTTTCAGAAGCTTTGAAATCTGCGATTACTTTTTCTTTTACGTCTTCAAGAGCAGGTTGAACAACGTCTGTGACGCTTTCAAGGAAAACAACCCATGCGCCATTTTCGTCTGAAATAATGTCTTTGAACATCCAGTTTTCTTTGCTCAAGTCAAGACCCGCAACGAGTGCTTGAACAGGAACATCTCTAGGGATGTCCGCATCAGTACGGCTATACTCGGGAACTTTTTTAAGTTCTACTTTGTCGTCTGCTAAAATTTTGTTAAAAACTTCACTGCCAAAAGCTGTTTCAGCTGAATAAACTTTATTGATAAAATCGTCTGCTGCTTGACCTGCTTTTCTCAAAGACAAAGTTTTTTTGTAGTCTTGAGCAACTTGGTCTTTAGCCATTTCGAAAGGAATGATTTCAGTTTTGTCATCTTTCTTAATAGTGTACTTGCTCTTGTTCGTTTCGTAAAGATTTACTAAATCTGCGTCAGAGAGAAGCTCGTCAGAAAGCTCGTAGTTTGTGCTTGGGAAGAAAGCAACTTGCAAAGAAACTCTTGGAGCGATTTGATATGCCGCAACATTTTTTTCAAAGAAAGCACGAAGAGCTTCGTCATTCGTATCGATTTCAGGATTGAAATTTTCCTCTTTCAAAGTAGCTAATTCAAAAGAGCGCTTTGAATAAAGAACATTGAATTGCTCAAGAACAGAAGCATTCAAAACGAATCCTGGGCCTGAAACTAAAGCAACCATTTTGTCAACGAGAGCATTTTCTGCAAAGAGCTCATCAATGAAAGCTTCAGGCAAGTAATTGATTTCTGCCATAAATTTGTCATAAGCTTCTCTTGAAAATTCACCCTTTTCATCAAGGAAAATAGGACGTGTTTTTACAAAAGTAATAAGGTCTGCTTTGTTGACAGCAGGAATAGACAACTCATTTGCCAAAGCTAATAATCTTGCTCTAGCTAACATCAAAGAAACCATTTGGTCATTGGAAGGAGCTTGAGTACCTGTGAGACGCAAATCAAAGTTTACGCCAATTGCGAGCTTTTGCTGAACGTTAGGATCATTCATATCCCAGCCATAAAACTTTTCACGTTCTTGAATAGGACCACCTCTGTTTCTATCGCCGAAGAATGGGATAGATGTGCCTATTGTAAAGACGAATGCCACAATAATGACAAATAATAATATAGTGAAAATTACCTTATGGTGCTTTTGAAGTATGTTTTGAATCCAAGTAATCATGATATAAATTTTTAAGTGATTTAGAGTATTTGGAGTAAGAGTTGTGTCAATTCTTTATTATGCAAAGTTTTTTGGAACATGCTAAATAAAAATGTGTCTTAAAAAACACTTGGTTATTGACTCGTACTTTTTAAGATGAAATCATTGAATCACTAAATCTATTTACATTAAAATTATGAACATAAGAAAAACAATATTAGCAACAACTATATCAATAATGAGCATGGCATCAATCGCTAACGCAGCAACAGAAGAAGAGAAAGGTTATATTAAACTTTTCGGACAAATACTCGCAGAACGCGCGGAAATCGTAAACTTGTCTCTCGATAAAGAAGAGCTCGCATCATTTTTTGCAGGAATCGAAGCTGCAATGGCAGGCGAAAAAATTCCTGAAAATATCCAAGAAATTGGACCAAAAATGCAAGCATTTTTAGAAGGCAGAGCAAATGCATTCAATGCAAAAAGATCTGAAAAAACAGCAAGCGAAACAGCAGAATTTTGGAAGTCTCTCGAATCTAAAGAAGGCGTAAATAAAACAGAAAGCGGACTCGCATACGAAATCATCCAAGCAGGTGACGCTCGCATGCCTAAAGAAGATTCTTTCGTAGTAATCAATTATAAAGGATCCCTCATCGACGGTTCTGTATTTGATGAATCAGATAAAGCTAATCCAGCAAAATTCGCCCTCAGCGAAGTAATCCAAGGATTCAAAGAAGGTTTACAAAAAGTTGGTAAAGGCGGAAAAATCAAGCTCTATATCCCAGCTAACCTCGCATACGGCGACGCTAACATCCCAGGTATCCCAGCTGGCTCAACCCTCATATTCGAAGTTGATATGCTCGACGTCGCAGACGCCCCAGCTGCCCCAACTAATATGCCACAAATGCCAGAATAATTAAATTTATTTTAAAAAGCGCATTTTTATTAAATGAAATTTTATTTAATAAAAATGCGCTTTTTTTATATATTTATTTCTTGTTCGTAATATCTTTTTTCGTAGGGCTTTGCCCTACAACCCACGAAGGCATTCTGCCTTTCAAAACCTGATTGGGGCTGGTTTCGCCCCAAACCCCAAAGCAAACGTTGCGTTTGCATCATATAGCCCTTCTACAAAGACAGACACACGCATTAGCTACGCTAATTGCTTAATGCGATATCTTACAAATCATTTTTTTAGTTAAGCGAAGTATAACCAAATAATTCCGTGAAACATAAAATTTTCTTAACTTGCATTAGCAATTGCGCGTAGCCAATGCGTCTTTGTTTAATGTGCAGTTTAAAAGTGTGGCAAATCGCATGAGCTATTTGCATAGGCAAATGCGACACGGAGCTTCTTTGCAGGATAGTAAGCGAATTATGATGCGCGCTTGAATAGGGGTAGTTATTTTATTTTTTGCAAAAAATATTTTTGCGAAATATAAAATGCCCCGATTCAAGTGTAGTGACTCTCACATTGAGCACGACTCACGTTCTGCAAATATGGATAATCGTATTCAGCGATTGCGAAGCAATGCGTAAGCCTTCTTTGCAGTATGTCAATATAGATGCAAACCCAGTTTGCCGCTGCAAGTCGCACTTGCTTTGGGATTGCAAAGGGCGAAACCAGCCCTTTGCTGGATTCAAAAGGCAAAGCCTTTTGCGTGTGCAGAGCGGAGCTTTGCCGAGGGTTTGAAGGGGCGTGAATGGAAAAAGCCCCTCGTGGGTGTAGACTCAGATTCGTCATGAGGTTAATTGATTGAGGGATAAAAAAAGAATGGCAAGTGTATTTGCCATTCTTAAGTTGGGAAATTGAACAAAAGTTAAATTGTTTTTAAATCGCCTTTCCCGTTTGTTTGAACTCGTGCACGTTGACGGAGACGGAGGGCTTGAAGGCGGATGAAGCCTGAAGCGTCATCTTGATTGTAGTCACTTTTTACACCTTCCATGCTAGCGATTTTGTCGTCGTAGAGGCTGTAAGGACTCTTTCTACCAACGCAGGTAATAGAACCCTTGTAGAGCTTTAGACGAACAACACCAGAGACATATTCTTGACTCTTGTCAACGAAAGCTTGGAGAGCTTCACGCTCTGGAGCATACCAAAAACCGTTATAAATTAACTCTGCATATTTAGGAATCAAAGAGTCGCGCAAGTGCATAAGTTCTCTGTCCATAGTAAGAGACTCCATTTGTCTGTGAGCATTCATTAGAATTGTGCCCCCTGGAGTTTCATAAACACCACGACTCTTCATACCGACAAAGCGATTTTCAACTAAGTCAACACGACCAATTCCATGCTTGCCACCGAGCGCGTTCAATTCTTTCAGAATTCCAGCAGGAGTCATTTCTTTTCCGTTGATAGAAACGCAGTCTCCCTTTTTGAATTCAAGCTCAATGTATTCAGCTTCGTCAGGAGCATCACAAGGATCTTTAGTAAGCTTGAACATTGCTTTGTTTTCAGGAGTCGTTGGATCGAACCAAGGGTCTTCTAAAATTCCTGCTTCATAGGAAATGTGAAGAAGATTTCTGTCCATCGAGTAAGGTTTTTTTGCGGAAGCTTCAACATTAATATTGTTTTCTCTACAGTAGTTAATCATCTCTGTGCGACCTGGGAATTCTTTGCGGAATTTTTCAATACGCCAAGGAGAAATGATTTCCAATTCAGGAGCAAGAGCCGCAAAAGTGAGCTCGAAACGACATTGGTCATTGCCCTTGCCTGTTGCTCCGTGAGCTACAGAAGTTGCATTTTCTTTTTTCGCAATTTCGATATGATGCTTAGCAATCAAAGGACGTGCAATAGAAGTCCCCAAATAGTATTGACCTTCATAAATTGCATTTGCACGAATCATAGGATAAATAAAATCTCTTGCAAATTCTTCTACCAAATTAAGAGTGTAGTGAGCAACAGCACCTGTTTGCTTCGCCTTTTCTTCTAAACCGTCAAGTTCTTCTTCTTGACCCACGTCTGCTGCGAAAGTGACTATGTCAGCCTTGTATTCCTCTTTTAGCCACTTGACTATTACGGATGTATCTAAACCACCTGAATATGCTAATACGATTTTTTTCATGATTTTAACTTTTTACTAATTTTGAAATTATTGCTTTTTGAACATGAAGCCTGTTTTCCGCTTCGTCAAAAATAATGCTGGCCTTTGAGTTCAAGACCTCTTGTGTCACCTCTTCACCCGCATGAGCAGGTAAACAGTGCATAAATAAAGCTTCATCTTTTGCGCAACTCATGATGTTTGAATTCACTTGATAAGGAGCAAATAATTTTTTGCGAGATTCAATCTCGTCTTCTTTGCCCATGCTGACCCAAACGTCTGTGTAAAGCACGTCAGCATTTTTTGCGGCAAGCTTTGCGTCATTTACAAAAGAGTAGCTCTTTGGCAGATTTGATTCAGCTAAAAGTCTGTCTAACTCTTTAGACGGATTGCAACTTTCAGGGCCACATAAAATCACGTCAAAATCAAACATAGCACCCGCAAGCGCAAGAGAATAAGACATATTGCAGTCGGTGTCTCCGAAGAAAACAAATTTTTTACCTTTGATAGAATCTAAAGAAACATAATCGTCTTTGGAAAAATACTCCATCATAGTAAAAACGTCTGTGTAGCTCTGACAAGGATGAAGAGCATCCGTAAGCGCATTGACAATGGGCAAAGAACTATATTTTGCAAAGTCTTCAACAACATCATGACCATAAGCGCGAATCACTAAACCGTCTAAATATCTGCTCATTACTTTAGCAGTGTCTTCAATGCTTTCGCCACGAGACAATTGTAAATCAGAAGAATTTAAAATTATTTTGTTTGCGCCTAATTCATGCAAACCTACTTCAAAAGATAAACGTGTTCTTGTGCTTTTTTTGAAGAATAACATTCCCCAAGATTGACCACGCAATAAATCTAAAGGACGCGCAGAGCGTGTGCGTTTATATTTTTGAGCAAGACTAAAAACTTCTTTAGCTTCGTCTTTAGAAAAATCGCTCTCTTTCAGAAATGATCTCATTATTTATAATTCCTTTATAGTTTTTTCAAAAATTTTTAACGCGCTTAAAACTTCGCTTTTTTTGACATTCAACGGAGGTAAAAATCTAACCGCATTTGCGCCTGCGCCAACAGTAATCAATCCATTTTTGCGGAGATTATTTATAATAGTCGCGTTAGTAAAATTGTCGTTAATCAAAATCCCAATCATAAGTCCCATACCACGTACAGACTTGATTTTCGCAGGATATTTTTTTGCGATTACAGTTAAATTCTTTATTAAAAATTCGCCTAAAACTTTTGCGTTTTCACAAAGTTTTTGCTTTTTTATTTCTTTCAAAACTTCGCTTGCCACCGCACAAGCAAGAGGATTGCCACCGAATGTGGTTCCATGAGTGCCTACAGTGAAAAGTTTCGCAATAGAGTCTTTCAAATACATTGCGCCGATTGGGAATCCGCCACCTAAGCCCTTTGCAAGAGATATACCATCTGGACTTATTCCATAGTGTTCACATGCTAAAAATTTACCAGTACGCCCTACACCGCATTGAATCTCGTCTAAGAACAAAAGCGTAGAATGCTTTGTACAAGCCGAACGCACACGTTTTAAGAATTCTTTTGTTGCTGGTAAAATTCCACTTTCACCTTGTATAGGTTCTAAAATTACAACAGCAATATCTCCTTTAGAAATTATTTTTTCAAAAGCTTCACTATTGTTAAATTCTGCCCCAATAAATTCAGGAAGATATGGAGCAAAATGCTTTTGAATCTTCTCTTGCATAGTCGCGCTCAATGCGCCCATTGTGCGTCCGTGAAATCCATTTATAGCAACTAAAACTTTATGTCTTTTAGGAGACAATGTTTCTCCATAAAGCCTTGAAGCCTTGATTAACGCTTCGTTTGCTTCTGTGCCACTATTGCAAAAAAACATTTTGCCTTTGCCAATTTGAGCAATTAAAGATTCTGCTAAATTCGCAGCATATTGATGTCTGTAAAGATTACTGCAATGAACTAAAGTATTCGCTTGGCGAGTCAACGCATTCACCCAATTTTTGTTTGAATGACCTAAACTCATTACCGCAATGCCACCGCCAAAATCTAAATATTTTTTATTAGATTCGTCAAATACGTATGAGCCTTTTGCAGACACAAACTCCATTACCGCTTCGCCATAATTGCCCAATAAAAATTTTTCGTATTTTTGCTTAGTATCCATTTTACATATCATCATGAATGATTTCAGTACCTATGCCTTTGTCTGTGAAAATTTCAAGCAAGAGAGAATGTGGCATATATCCATCAATAAAGTGAACTCTACGAACTCCATTTTCAAGAGCGCGCACACCGCTATCAACTTTAGGAAGCATGCCACCTTTGATAATATTTTCTTTTTTCAAAGCATCAATATCCTTCATTTTGATAGAAGAAATCAAAGTTGAATGATCTTTAGGATCACGCATCAATCCTGGAACATCACACAAGAAAACCAATCTGCGAGCCTTTAAAGCACTCGCAACCGCGGCAGCTGCGATGTCTGCATTTGTGTTGTATGGATGTTGATTTTCGTCAAGCGCGATAGGAGAAACTACAGGAATATTTCCTTGAGAAATTGCTTTCTTGATAAGCTTTGCTCGAACAAGATTTATCTCTCCCACATAGCCAATATCAATAGGATTACCTTGCTCATCTTTGGACATCATTTTCTGACAAACAAAAACATTGTTGCCATGAAGCGCATTTGCAACTGCTCCATTGCTTGTAAGCATTTGACAAATCTCGCCATTGATTTCACCATTCAAAACATTTTCGACTATCTTGACAGTTTTTTCATCTGTCACGCGCAAACCGTTTTTGAATTCTGGAACAAGACCAGAACTATCCATAGCTCTGCTTATAGCCTTGCCTCCGCCATGAACAACCACAACGTTAATCCCAACAGCCGCAAGAAAAGAAATATCTTGAGCCACACGATTACGAACTTCTACATTTGGATCGTCCATAAACGCGCCGCCGTATTTTACCACGAAAGTTGAGCCTCTAAATCTTTGAATGTATGGCAGAGCTTCGATTAATATGCCCGCTTTTTTTGTAATTTCAGAAATATCCATTTATTCGCCTTTATTGAAATCGACATAACCTTCAGAGAGGTCTGTAGTAAGAACAGTCCAAGAAGCTTTGCCCAAATTGAGATTTATATTTATGACAAATTCTTTTTTTGCCACAGCTTTTTTCCAAAGTTTTTTATTTTCATCGATGACAACACCTTGTCTCAAGACTTCAATTCCGTCATAATTCAAATCCATTTTTTCAAAGACAATTCCAGTGCGAGCATAACCAGCCGCGTCTGCGAGTCTGCCCCAGTTTGGGTCTGAGCCGTACCAAGACGACTTCACCAACAAAGAATTTGCAATTGCCTTTGCGACTTTTTCAGCTTGAGACTCGTCACGAGCAGACAAAATATTAACTTGAACAACTTTAGTAATGCGTTCGCCATCTGCCACTATGTGGCGTGCTAAATATGCGCAAACTTTTTCAAGAGCTTTTTGAAAAGCCTCAAATAAAGATTTATTTTGTTCCGTAATTTCAACCTCACTTTCGCCATTGCAAAGAACCAAAACAGTGTCGTTAGTGCTCATGTCCCCATCGACAGTAATGCAATTGAAAGTCATACCGACAGATTTTGCCAAGCAAGTTTTCAAGAGTTGTTGAGAAATTTTCACATCGCTTGCAATAAAGCAAAGCATAGTTGCCATGTTAGGTTCAATCATGCCAGCACCCTTTGCCATGCCTGCGATATTGAACTCATGCTTGCCACATTTTACTTTGACTGAAATTGTTTTTTTACGAGTGTCAGAAGTCAATATCGCTTCTGCCGCATTCACGCTTTGTTCCTTAGAATCAGACAACACCTCAAAAGCTTTATCTATGCCTTTAGAGATTTTTTCCATAGGCATAAATTCGCCTATTCTGCCTGTTGAACAAACCAAGACATCACGTTCTTTTAGCTTCAATTTTTTTGCGACTAAAGAACACATTTCTTTTGCGTCTTTGAGTCCACGTTCGCCTGTGCAAGCATTCGCATTTCCACTGTTCGCGACAACGGCGCTTATAGTAGGCGACTTCCAAAGATGCTCAACATCTACAAGAACAGGAGCAGCTTTTACATCGTTAGTTGTGAATACCCCTGCGGCAATCGCAGGTGTAGAACTCTTTATTAGAGCCAAATCTAGCCTGTCATTATTTTTATTGCGTATGTCGCAAGAAACTCCTGCTAGTTGAAAACCCTTAACGTCACATAGTCCATGACTATCTTCTGACACAATTAAATCGTATTTCATTTTTAAAGCAAACCTGCCCTTTCATCAAAGTTGTAAATAAGATTCATAATCTGCACTGCCTGACCACTTGCGCCTTTAACCAAATTGTCTATCACAGAAGATATGATAAAGTTTTTTGTGCGAGCATCATATCTGCAAGAAATATCACAACGATTCGTATTTGCAACATAGGCTGTGTCGGGATAATTGCCTGATTCTAAAATTTTGACAAAAGGTTTACCCGCATACATTTCATTCCAACAAGCATAAACTTCTTCTAAAGTTGAATCGCCAGCAGGGAGAGTGATAGTAGTAGAAATGCCTCTATTCATCGGGCATAGATGAGGATTAAATTGAACAATAATTTCTTTGCCAGCGGCATCAGAAAGCTGTTCTTCGATTTCAGAAAGATGTCTATGATTTACAAATCCATAACCTTTTGCGCTTTCGTTTCGTTCGCAATAAAGATAGTTTAAATCAACTTTTTTACCTGCACCACTCACAGCACTATAGCTGTTAATTACCACATTATTTCCTGCCACAATCTTTTTTCTCAAAAGAGGAATTAAAGGCAGAAGTATACTTGTAGGATAACATCCCGCACACGCAACAAGAGAAACACCCTTCACATCAAAAAGCTCTGGAATGATGTATTTGCCTAGCTCCAAAAGCTCAGGGGCTGGATGTTCACTGCCATAATATTGCTTGTAAAGTTCAAGTGAACCTAATCTAAAGTCAGCAGAAATATCTATCACTTTTTTGCCTGCCGCAATAAAAGCCTTTGCGTATTCAGCAGAGACTCCATGAGGCAAAGCCAAAAACCAAACATCAATATCTTTGATTTTCGCAAGCTCTTCGGGCTCTGACTTTGTGAAAGACATATCATCGGCGATATGTCGCAAATGTGGCATTTCATCAGACAATTTTTTGCCTGCTAAAGAGCGTGATGTCACACATTCAAGTTTAGCGTTTGGATGACGCAATAAAATACGAACTAATTCTGTTCCAGAATAGCCCGAAGCTCCAACTATGCCTGTTTTTACAATAGTGCTCATGATAAAAATAAAGAATCATAATGACTCATAATTTTGCAAATGCAAATCATAAAGATTCAAGAGCTTCACAAACTTCGTCTATCAAAAAGTCTGGAGTAGAAGCCCCTGCTGTCACGCCAATGACAGAATACTTGTCTTTCAAGATTTGTAAATCTAGCTCTTTTACAGTCTCGACGTGATAGCAAGGCAGATTCGTACGCTCTGCCATAATCGCTAATTTGATAGTATTTGCCGAGTGTTTTCCACCGATAACAACTATTGCTTGAGCTCCTTTTTCAGCTAAAACATTAACATCTTTTTGACGTTCTTTAGTTGCTCCACAAATAGTATCGATGACTTTTGTGTTTGGGAATCTTTCAATGAAATAATCTGTTATTTCTTTGTAATCTTCAGTGAACATAGTCGATTGCGAGACTATACAAATATCTCCATTAATTTCAGGCAAAGCATCAATATCTTCTTTACTACCGACAACGAAGCCTTTGCCTGATTCAGCATAGCCCAAAAGCCCCATGACTTCAGGATGTTCAGGGTCGCCCACAATAATTACCGTATAATTTTTAGCGGCGTGCATTTTGATTTGTCCAGCGATTTTACCCACGTCAGGACAAGTTGCGTCTTTAAAATTCACATTCAAACTTTTCAGATATTGCCTGCGTTCAGGCGAGACTCCATGAGCTCTCACAACTAAAACAGCATCATTACAATCATCTAAATTTAAGTCTGCTTCGCTCTTATAGTCGCCGATTTCAAGAATACCCTCGCTCTTCAGACGTTCCATCATTTGTCTATTGTGAATCAAGGGTCCATCAGTATAGACTTTTGTGGCTCCGTCTGAAGTGAAGCTACGGGCAATTCCTATAGCACGTTCTACTCCGAAACAAAATCCTGCGCTCTTAGCTCGTATTACTTTCATAATTTTTTTTTACATACTCACTAAGAGCATTTTTAATTGTTAATTTTTTGGCTTTTTATTTAAAGATACCTTCAAGAGCGCCTTCTAAACCCTTGACAGCATCTACGGCTTCTTTCACACCCTCTTTGCCTGTTTCAGCAATGATATGTTCAACGCCTTTTGCTGCCAAAATTTCGGCTATTTTTATGGATAATTGAGTAGGGGTCAAACCACCTGCATCCACACCAATATCTATAAGCTCAAAATCGGGAATTGCAACAACCACTGCTTTTCCAGCGACTCCGCCTTTGACTCTGCCGTCTTTAAAAGATATTTTTTTAGCGATGAATTTATATTCTTTAGCATCTGTTTTTTTCGCCTGAGTTTCCGCAGTTTTTTCAGTATGGAATTTGTCTAATTTTTCAGTAATCGCAGTTAAATTTGTAGCGCCCTTGCCTAACAAAGATGCTATAGATTTTTCTGCTCCCAAAATTTCCAAACCTAATTCAAAACCTTCAAGACTAATTTCGTCTATCTCTATCACGTTTTTGGTTAGTAATGCAGTACCTACATCAAGATCAACAACCAGCTTCTTTATTGCTATAGCTTTGCCTTTTGAAAATCCTTCTGGATTATATATATGAAATTCGCCCAACTCGACTTTTTGATCGCCATAAGCAATAGTCATAGAGCCTAATTCCACATCAACGCCCACAACTTTTCCTGTGTAGTGAACCATATGAGTTGCTATGTAGGGAGCCAAAAAGTATATGACCAATCCTAACACTAAAACCGCAACTACGAACAGCTTTACTAATCCGAATATGCAACCGCCTTTTCTAACTTTTCTTTTCATGCGTATATTAGATTATCCTTACACGCATTTTTCAAGAATTTTATTTCATTTGAGATTTTTTCAAAATATGCATTTGCAAAATTTTAAAAATATGCAAAATCTGTACAAATGAAAATTAAAGCATTTAAAGGATTAGTTCCTTCAGAAGGAAAATTTAAGGATATAGCAAGCTTGCCATACGATGTTGTAAATTTCGAGCAAGCAACAAAAGAAGCCGAAGGTAAGCCTCTTAGTTTCATGCGTGTTGTGCGCTCTGAAATCGAGTTGTCGCCTGAAACAAATCCTTATTCAGAAACTGTGTATGCTCACGCAAAAGAGAATTTTGACAAATTAGTTTCCGCAAAAAATCTTGTTCGTGAAGCCAAGAAAACAATGTATTTGTACAGACAACAAATGGGCGCACATTCTCAAACAGGACTCGTTGCGACATTCGCGGTTGAAGATTATGATAACGACATTATCAAAAAACATGAAAAGACCCGCGAAGCTAAAGAAAAAGATAGATACACTCTTACAAAGACTTTGAAAGTCAATACAGGCCCTGTGTTCTTGCTTGTCAAAGACGGCACTGTTCTAGACAAAATTGTAGAAAACAAAAAAGATGAAACTGCTTTTTTTGATTTCACTGCAGACGATGGAATACGTCATAGTGGATGGAGAATCGAAGACGAAGCGACTCTTGCGTTAATCGAAAAAACTTTTGGTGAAATTCCTTGCGCATATGTTGCAGACGGACATCACCGCAGCGCAAGTAATGCTCGTTGCGCTCACGATTTCAAAGCATCGAATCCAAATCACACTGGAGATGAAGATTACAATTGGTTTTTGGCTGTGGTATTTCCCGCAGGTCAATTGAACATTCTTCCATACAACAGACTCGTTAAAGATTTAAATAATAATTCAGAGAGTGAATTGTTAGAAAAAATTTCTGCTGTATGTAAAGTGTCCGCAAACGGAAAGCAAATGCCTGAGAATCCATTGCAAGTTTGCATGTATCTAAACAAAAACTGGTACACACTCGATTTCGTAAAAGACGCTAACGCAGACGCTGTGACATCTTTAGATGTTTCTGTTTTGCAAGACAAAGTTCTAGCTCCTATACTGAACATTGGCGACCCTCGCACTGACGAGCGTATTGATTTTGTTGGTGGAATCAAAGGCACAAAAGAGTTGGAAAAAATCGTGGATTCAGGCAAAGCCGCAGTTGCGTTTTCAATGTATCCTGTGACGACTGACCAGCTCATGGATATTGCAGATGCTAATCAAATCATGCCTCCAAAGAGTACTTGGTTTGAACCTAAATTGCGCTCAGGTCTTTTCATTCACACATTTTAAGCGACTATGAATGGAAAATCTTTGCCTCTTATATTTCCTACTCCTAAAGAAATTTCTTATGGAGAAGGATATTATAAACTCGAAAAAGATTCTCTTATCATAGGAGCAAGCGGATTGCCTGAAGGAAAGGCTTTGAAGCTCGAGCATTCTGCTGATTTGCAAGACGAAGAATACTTGCTTTCTATCAGCGATGAAGGAATTAAAATCACTTCAAAAAATGACAAGGGCGCAAAGCTTGCATTTCAGACAATCCGACAACTTGCAATGCAAAACGCCGAGTTGCCGCACTTGCAAATTCGCGACTATCCCGACTTAAAAACTCGAGGATTCATGCTGGATATAAGTCGATGCAAAGTTTTGAATATGGAAACTTTGCTCTATTTGACAGACATGCTCGCCCTCTTTAAATACAACAGACTTGAACTTTATACAGAGCATACTTTTGCGTTTAGAAATCATGAAACTGTTTGGGCTAACTCTTCGCCAATGACTCCAAAAGAGTATGAAGTTCTCGGAAATTTGTGCGCTCGCATGGGCATAGAATTAGTGCCAAATTTGAATAGTCTCGGACATTTCGACAGGTGGTTGCGTCATCCTGAATATAATCATTTGGCAGAGAGCAAGGCTCCTTTTATCGATATACTAGGTACCCTCCGCCCCTATCCTACTACTCTTCATCCAGACGATAACGCTGTCGCGTTTATGGATTCTTTGTACTCGCAATTTTTGCCATTATTTTCTTCTGATAAAGTGAATATTGGTTGTGATGAACCTTGGGAATTCGGCTTGGGCAAAAGCAAAGAACGTTGTGAAAAAGACAAAACAAAATATCTTTTATATATAGAATATGTTTCAAAACTAAGCGAAGTCGCAAAAAAACACGGCAAGAAATGTTGCTTTTGGGCAGATGTTTTGATGAAAGATTCTCAATACGCAAAGATGCTCCCCGAATCGATGATACCTATTCTTTGGGGATATTATGAAGGACATCCATTTAAAGAAGAATGTTCTTGTTTGCAAAATTTTGGTCGTGAATTTTTGGTTGCCCCAGGAAGTAGTACATGGAATAGCTTTGCGGGCAGATGGCACAATGCGATGGACAACATTCAATCTGCTTGCGAGAACGCAAAAGAGTATGACAAATGTTTAGGAGCGATACTCACAAATTGGGGCGACAATGGTAATCATCAAATTTTTTGCTCGATGTGGTTGCCTACAATTTTCTTTGCACAAAGCTCATGGGGCGATACTTGCACAGAAGAAAAAGCAATTGAAGCCGTCAGCGAATTTATTTTTAAAGACAAAAGTCAAAACTTTGCGAAAGCGCTTGCAGTCTTGGGTAAAGTTGACCCAATCAAAAAACTTTTCTGCCTTTACAACAAGCTTTTCTTTGGCACTTCAAAAGAGATAGATGAAATTTTATCAAAAAATATTTATCCTTTAGATTTGATAAAGCAACGCACTCAAGAAGCTATGGATTTGCTAGCTCTTTCAACTATGCGTTGTCCTGACGCAAACGTCTGCATCGCTGAATTTCAACTTGCTTGTGACATGATTAATTTTGCGCTTTATCGAGCAAAATTTGATAAAGAAATTTCTCTCACTCCCACAAAAAATTCTTTGCGATTCATAGCATCTCAATATTCTCAACTTTGGCTCGCCCGCGCCCGCCTCGGCGGTCTCCACGAATCCGAAAAACGAATCCGAGATATAGCGCCTCAAATATTTATTTAGAGAGCGAATTTTAAAAATAATTTCTTATTTTTCAAATTCGCTCTTTGTATAATTTTTCTTGATCTATTTCACTGATTTCTTTCTGTGTCTTTGTTGGGCTCTGCCCATACCCGCAAAAGGCTTTTTCCGTTCAAGCCTTTCAAAACCTGACTTAAGGGGCTGTCTGCCCCTTAAGAATCCTCGAGCAAAGGCTCCTCGCCTTTGCAAACTCGGCAGGAAGTGCGTTCCTGCACCTAAAATTGACCCACTGCATAGACAGACAGTCCGCATTGCTTCGCAATCGCTCGATACGATTAGCTGAAAAATAAATTTACATTTAGTATTGTGTGATGTCCACGAAGAGGACACTCCGAATGGGATATAGATGCAAACCCAGTTTGCCGCATTAGCTGAAAGTTTTGTAAGCGAAGTTGGAAAGTTTTAATGCGAGTTAGAAAACCACATATGCTTTGAATCTAATTTAAGAGAAAATTTAAAAATACTAAATTCGCCGCTAGGAAGACTGAATTCAATTTTTCATTCTTCATTTTTCATTCTTCATTAAAAAAAGAAACGGACGAGTAGTGGGAATTTTTACATCCCCTACTCGTCCGTGATACTAATCAACTATAATGTTAGAAATCTTTTATTCAAAGAACCTAACACAAATCTTTTATATTTCTAAAGAGGCGGACTTCGTCCTTTGATTCTATTTAAAGGATAAGTTTTCTATTAACCTCTCATGCATTGCTATTTTCTTCTGCGATAGATTGCCAAACCTAGAGCCAATACTCCGAAAATTACAGCATATGTGCTAGGTTCAGGAATAACAATATCACTGATTCTATAAGTACCATCACCAAAGTCTGTAAGTGTCCATGTATATGAATCACTATAATCACGCACAGAATGTCCCACATGTCCGCCTCCAGTAATGGAAGAAATAACTACAGTATCATATGCATCAAAATCAAAATATCCAGCACCTGCTGCTATGCTTTCAATGAATTCATCTGTAAAACCAATTTGAATATCATTTGTATTAGCAGTATAAAAATTTCCAATATTAAGAGTATCTGTTGCTGATGTCATAAGAAATTCAATATTTATACCATCAGATGCATATAAAGTATTCACTGTAGAACTCCCCTTTGAGATCCAACTGCTAGTAGAAGAATATGTCGCTATTGAATTCACATTAGCTGCAAATTCGATACGTGCAGAATCATCAAGTTCAATAGAATATCCAGTAAAAGTTGTAGCTTTAAATATAGAATTACCATACAAACGTAATTCATTAACACCCAAAACAGAATTATCGGCAGCGAATATACTACTCCAAAGAACAATGGTATTGGAACCAGTCGAACTGAAATTATCAACATAAAGTGTTGATGATGAATTTAAATCGATTCGACTATCATTCATAGTCACAGTAAAACGACCTCCTGCATCATTTCCTAAAGTAGAGTTGTTAAAACCTAGAATTGCACCCACTCCAAGTTGTATAGTACCGCTAGCTTCTGTGCGATTTGAAAACGACACATCGCCCCAATCTGGAACAATAAAATCAGTTGCATAAACTGATGAAAAAGAGAGAACAGAAATAGCCAAAGCTAAGAGTAAACTCTTTGATAATTTTTTGTGTAATAAGTTAATTTTCATATTATGAATATAGTTGTTTATTGTTTTGATTAATCAGACAAAAAAAGACACTCATAGAAATCTATGAATATCCTATTTTGAAAATTTTTGTATTTTCTGAAGAAACGCACCTCATACTTTGTCGCCAAATTAAGAATATGCTTTTAAAAAATTCAGAAAGAAGAGAAATGAGAAAATCATTTCTAAATTTGGAAATATTTTTTTTGAAAAAATAACATACAAATTTTTGAAATTTTTTTAACAAATTTGAGAAGAATTTTTTGAATGAAAAAACAGAAAAATTTTTAACAAATTTTACTTTTTGCGCACACGGAAAAATTTTTGAATTTTTAGAAAAAACAGAGAAAGAATTTTTGAATTTTGCACACTGATTTCCGAAAATAAAATTTCGAAGCGCGACAAAGTTAAAAACAAAATTAAAAAATCTTAAAGCGACAATATTAAGAAAAGTTAATGCAAAATTTCCGCTTAACGAAAAATCACTATCACCTGCAAAACTACTATTTAAGCCCGCTCGGGG
>JGI994J12354_10001077_pt1 | contig 27705 bp, 49 predicted proteins | sample IntmicLarv3ML3BL_FD_12354 | JGI IMG/M metagenome (IMG submission 12354) | reverse complement strand
AATTAAAAAGAGGCTATTTCTAGCCTCTATAAAATAAAACCATCTAATGGTGTAAAATCTTTTAATATCTTAAAATCCTCAAAAGTAAAATCAAAATCCTCATCTAAATAATCGGCATCAGCATCATATTTAGCCAAGATTCCACCGTCAAGATTACAATCAATTAATAATACAGTTTGAGAACCCACTGAAGAAGTAGGGTCTTCATTCATCACTTCAATATTAAAATATGTATCTATTCGGTCGTCTTTATACTTTTCTAGCATTCTCCTCAATACTGACTGGTTAAAATGCATCGTTGCATTTCCACTACCACTCCAGCCGTTGGCCTTATTCCCTTTTCCAGTCTTTCCTAAAATAGGGACTTCGGTTTTGTTTTTTTCCATGGTGGCCTCTAAATTGATAGCTTGCATAAAATTATATCTTACTCCATCAATCGTCATGTAGCATTGAGCTAGAGACCCGCTTACGGTATCCTTTCCTTTCATTATAATTGCCATTTATTTTTACACCCCCTTATTATTGCACAACTACAGTCATATATAATTTTTCCATTGCTCCAACTGGATTAACAGTATCATCTAATAAGACTGTTACCTTGTCATTGCCTTCCCTAACTATTACATCATCAGGATTAAACTCCTGTAATGCTCCAAGTCTTTCCAATTCTTCGTGGTGAGCTACTACATCAGCCCACAATGCATTTCTCCCTGGTTCGTTATTTTGAGTTTTTCCCAAATGTCTAGAATTAAACAATCTTGCTATGTCCATAGCTATTTGGTCTAAGATTCTCATTACTTGATTCCTATAAAAATCTTCGTTTTGATAAATAGTCCATGATACAAAACTATTTATATCAGATAATATAGATATGCTATCATCTACTTGATGCAACACTAAATGGCCAGCCCTCATGTGTTCGGTCAACTCATGTTGAGTATAGTCAGTAAAAATATTAAAAGAACCACTATAGGTTTTATTTGTGTTGGTCCTATTAATAGCACATCCTGCACTTGCTCCCACCATCCAGTAAACAATTGAGGCTTGATTTTCTCCGTCATCAGTGCATGGATTAACTATATTTATAACCCCCTCATAATCTGGCTCATAATCAAATAATACACATTGGTATTTAACGCCTACCTCATCTCTCATATGCTTAGTATGCTCATGATACAGCTGTTTAGTGGGAACATCATTGACTGCTGCTCCTATTGTATTGAATCTATATTTTTCAGATTTATCAAGGAAATCTTGATGGTCTGCACCTGTTGGAGCTGCTCCATTTAATCCACCTGTTAATGGTGTTCCTGCTGTTGCTGTTAGTGTTGCATCAGCCTTAAAATCAACAAAATCATTTCCTTTTAAATCAGCAGCATTTGCTACAGTTTGAACATCTTGAACCCTTCCGCCCAATAATGTTGATACTATAAATTCTCCTGGATTATCCACACTATCCTCAATAACTACAGTAATATCATTTCCTCTTATTCCTTCATATTTAGCCGTTGCATAAGTATTGCTTGCTTTTACTGCTCCATTACTATTTAATCTGTAGCAATATACCACCAGTGCATTCTGGAAAATATCTCTTAAAGCTTTCATGTTATCGCTTGAGTAATCATATCCAAATATCTTAGTTGAACTAGATAACATTTCAGAATTTTCCACCCTAAATATTTTACCTATTGGTCCCCAGTCTAATTCAAATCCCATTGCTGCAAATCCTCTATCTGCAATATCCACAAAAGCTGCTGCTGCACTTACAAAATTTATATAAGTTCCTGGCAATACTTTGTTTTGTGTTAACCATCGTCCACCACCAAAAGCCATTATTTCACCCCACTTTTCATATATTTTTCAATTAATTTATCAGTTTCATTAATTGAGTATTCTTTACCATCTACCAACAAAACACGCAAAATAGGCATTCTGTTTTTGTATTTTTTACTATTTAACAGTGCTTCTTTTGTAAACTTTTTTTCTGAAGAAGAAACTGCTTCTGTTTTTTCTTCTTTATCAAGTTTTGACATTCCTACCTCCTAGTTTTATAACGTCCATCTAAAATTAACATATATGGGTCTGGCTCGACCTCTCTATATGCATAAAAATCATAATCGACAAATACTTGCAAAACTCCATCGTTTATAATAAAATTCCTTCTTGTGCCTCTTATGGGTCCGTCCTCGTCTTTTATATACTCCAACAAGTCCATAACTTTATTTCCAATTTTATGAAATTCATCATTTTTGTTTTTGGATTTTTCATTATGGAGCCTTATTTCAAAAGACTGGTTAAGTTTGTATCTATTGTTTAGAAATTGGTTGTTTTCAGCTCTTATCAACCTAATAAAAAAACAAGGCTCTCCAAAGATATTTTTATCTTCAAAGCCTTGCTCTATTTGGTCTATTATATATTTGTAATCATTTCCAAACTCATCATATAGCGTTCTTGTTATTCCTACTATTATGCTACTTATCATAACCCACCTCTTTTTAAGAAACTGGTTAGCTTTTTATTTATTAATTTGGGTAACTGTTTTTCTATTTCTTTCTTGGCATTGGTAAACATAAACTTTCCATCAATCCAGCCTATAACCTCTTTTTCTTTATTTACTTTCCTATGTCCGTATTCTACATAAATAGCGTATTCAACAGAATTGATAATTTCAATTTTATAGGCTCCATTTTCTTTTTTTACTTCGCCAACTGTCCACCCTTTCCTTAGTGTGCTACCTCTTTTTTTGTAACTAGTCTTAAAAGATACCTCTTTTCCATCTTTAGTGGTGAAATTGACAATTTTTGAATATTTTCCAACTGGCGTATTTTTTTTAGTTTCAGCCAATAATTTTCCTGCTGCCTCATTAGTTAAATCTTCTATAAATTGAGGTGTTTGCTCCTTTATAGCCTGTAGTTTGTTTCTAAGTTTTACAAAGTCTCTATTATCCATTTTTATTTTACCCATTTAAGCTCTCCCTTTCCATAATTCAAGGAATATTTCTTGGTGAGTGTTATAAATAGCAGCTTCCCCGCTTCTTGTATAGGTGGTAGTTTTTCCATTTCTGGTTATTTCTATTTTTGAACCTGCCTTTATATCCAAATCTGGAGCTATAAACAACTTAACCGATTGAGATATCAAGTTACTGGAATCTGTAGGTGTAGCTGCTGGAAAACTGTTAAAAGATACACGACATGGAGCATTCTCAATAATTAATGTATCATCTACTTGTTCGGTTATCTTGGTAGTAGGATTTACTATATATTGACTTTCATATATGTTGCATCTATCTTGATATAGCATTTCCATTGCTTTTCTTGCTCTTTTCCAGTTTATTTCCATGGAGCCAACCTCCTATATCTAACCAATTCACTATTACGACCATTCATAAGATAGAATATAGCACTATTCAAATTTTGTGCGTCTTCTGATTCTGTGCTACTTCCAAAGGATATAGTGGTATCACCTTCTTTAATTTGAGTAGCTACCAATGATAAATCATAATCACTAGGTAAGCTTTTAGTTGTCTTTAGTAATTGGATATATTCCCCAACTGCTTTATCTACCCATATTTCAAGAATAGAACTAGGAAAAGTCTTAGCAGTATAAACTTGATTAGTTATGTTATTTATACTGTTTAATGCTTTAGATATCAAATAATCCAATTGATTATCTTTAATATCTGATATATTAAAAAAACTTAATCTTAATATTGCCAAATCTTTAACCTCTCCTAATTCCATATTTATTCTCCTTTGTTTAATTCGGCAAATATTCTACTTACTTTTTCTGCTTTATTTTTACATTCAGATAAATCTATTTCAAACTCAACCCCTAAAGCATCTAATTGTGCTGTGTTGAGTTTGTTTAATTCTGCCTCTGTGTATTCCTTAATTTCCAGAGTTTCCACCTCATCAGTAGCTACAAGATAGCCTTTTTTACTAAACCAACCTGCCAAATATTCACTATCTGTTTCTCCAACACCTTTTACAAATCCTACAGTTGCAACTACCCCAATAAATTCTTTATTAGGTGCAATTATTTTATATTTCACAAGATACCCCCTTAACTTACTTTAATTCTTCTCAATACTGCTGCTGCTTTAGTTGCTTTTAATACAACCGCTGCCAATGCTTCAACCTCTCCAGTTTTTACTGCTCTAGATGTAGTGTAATCTGGTAACCATATTCTCATGAATTGCCCTGGAGTAGTTACAGCATGGAACCCGTCCATCCCGAACCTTACAGCATATAGCGATGTTTCTCCAGATGCATCAGTTGATACTATTGGGTCATTAGTTCCTGCTTTTGCTCCTAAATCAATCAAAGGAATTCCATTATACTGCTCTACTTGTCTTCCCCACGCATCAAGTGTTGTTTGATACATAGCAGCTCTCCTTGCACATGCTCTAAGTTTAGCAATTAACTTAGTATTACCTGCTATCATTGACGGTGTTCCATCTAGCCCCATTAAAAACTCATCTAAAATATCTAAAAACACTTTATAATTGTTATCTATTGCAGTACTAGAAGACAAATCTATCGCCATTGTTGGCACTAATTCAGTTGAACTTCCAGTTAAAGCTACTTCTAATCCATCAAAAGAGTTAACATCAACCGCTGAATCTCCATTAATAACAGTATCATTAAATAGTGCACTGGCTGCTTTTACCTTTTGGCTTGCTTGTAATTGAACTTCTGATACTATACCTCCCATATCAGCTATAACTCTATCTATTGAATAAGAACCACCAAATACTTTGATATCTACAGTCTTTCTTTCTCTTTCTACTTCGTGGTCAGTATATTCTGTATTAATTGCTCTAAATCCTGCTTTAGGTTGAGTTATTAATCTAGTGTATGCATAGGTTAATGTTGCTCCTCCACCTGTTGGTGATACTACATCATCCCATGGCATGTTGTTCATAATAAAGTTATTTTTTCCAAACTCATCAATTATTCCCATTTGTAAATCGTCTTGTACATTTAATTTAGCTTCTGCTAATGTTACTGGCATTTTTTACCCCCTAATAATTTAATTTTTTGTAAATGCAGCAGCTATAGCATCTTTAAAGCTAGTAGCTTGACCGCCTTTGTCTGGAGCAGTTGTCCCTCCTACAAATCCCTTAGGAGTTGGATTTTGCTCTGTCTCAAATAAATAGCTATCAGATTTTTTAAGTGCTTCCAATTGCTCGCTTAATCCATCTATAGCTCCATCATCTTTTAATTTTATTTTCTCATTATCCAAAAGTGCTTTTATTGCCTTTGAATTTTTAGCTTTTGCACCAGTCAAGGCTAATTCTAAAGCAGAATCTAGTTTGATTTTGTGCATTTCTGCCTTGTAAGTTTCTTCTTTTGCCTTGTTATCTGCTTGCAATGTTTCTATTTGCTTCTTTAATGCTTCGGTGTCTCCTGTAGCTTTCTTTAACTCTTCCAATTGTTTATTTCTTTCTGCTATGGATTCTTTGAGTTTAGCTGATTCTTCGTAAACTTCATTAAATCTCCCCTTAGGTATAAAATTATTTTCCAATAATCCTAATACTTGTGTTGCTTGGTCTTCTGATAATCCCATTTTAATTAATTGTTCTTTGTTCATCTCTTCTCCTTTGTGCTATCTTCATTTTTTTACATGGTACGGCCATGACTATAGCTCTTGTTCTTTTACACCTACAATACCAAAAAGGTGAATTTTTTTATAGTAAAAAAGAGCCTATTGGCTCTTCTAATTTATTTTTGCTTTTTAACCCCCAAAAAGTTATAATTAAACGCAACTAAAACCATACAAATTGGGGGTGAACAAAATGAATAAAAACGATAAAATAAAATATTTAACATCAATTGATTCTGGATGCGGTACGGTTGAATCTTTTGCAGTTAAACATGAAATTGGAACCATTGATGCTAGTAAAATTTTCCAAACATTATCTGATGAAAATCTTATTGTAAAAGAAGCTATTAGCGTATCTTCAATAGGCGACCCAAAGGGTGGTAAAACAATATACATACTAACCGATGAAGGGAATAGCCTTGTTGATGAAGATAGCTAAAATCCTGTAACTGATAATGCTCCCATAATGGTATCATGAATTTCAGCTAATTCATGATACCTTTCTAATAATATATTCATTTTATCTCTATCCTCTGGAAAGTTAAGTCTCTTTTCTTCTGCAAGGATTCTTTCTATTTTAGTAATTACTCTTTTTCTCAAATAGTTCAATTGTCCTCTTTTCAATAGTATTGTTCTTTCTGCTTCCCTTACTGCTTCTTTTACTTTGATTATGTCTTTCATATCCTTGAAAAGTTCATCATCTAATTCAATTTCACTTTTCTTAGGATACCCTAGTTTTATTTCTTTTTCTTCCATAATTTCCTCCTTAATACCCTGTATCTTGCAGTTTTGATAAAGCTTCCTTTAATCCATTGCTTATGGCTTCTACTGTATCTTTCAGAACTAATCCCTTTCCATTATTCAAAATTGTATTAATTTCTAGACTATTAACAATCCCTATAGTAATAGTTATACTTAAGTTTTCTTTATCTGGAGTAAGGCTTCCATTTATTTTTATATCGGTTACTCCAGATAATTCATTTCCATTTATATAAAGTTCTCTTGGAATTCCGTTCACTGTTTTTATTGCAATGTCATCTCCAACTTTATCTTGTGGCTCCACTATCATTTATTTCCTCCAATAATTTTAATATTAAAAAAGCACCTAGATTTACTAAGTGCTTAGTCTTTTTTGTTTTTTTTTCTTTCTTCTATCCTTTTCAGAGCAGCCGCTCTTTCCTCTGGGGTTAATTTTATTTCGGTGGGTCTATCGTCTGTGTGTGTCGTCTCTCTCCAGTCTTCATAAGGATTGCCTTCTTCTATTTTATTTTTTTTCATTTTTATACCTCCTTATTGTGATGGCGAAAGCTTCGTGCATCTCTGCTGCAAATTTATTAAAATCATTGTAATGTTCATCTTGGATTGTTAAGAAATCAGATTCACCAAATCTATCTTTTATGTAAGAGTTAGGTGTATCATATGCATATACTGTCCCGTCATGGCATATCACCACCCCATACTTTTGTTTTAATCTTCTGTTATATGCAACCCTTAAGTCATCGTAAGTTGGAAAAGCATTATTGGGGTGATTATGTATAGCAATAAAGTTTTTATATTTATCATCTAGAAAAATACGTTTTAATTCATCTATGCTAATATCCAATGCTAGTGGTTCTTTTGAATCAAAGTTCCTTGATATTATTTCTGCATTATCTAAATCTACAAAGGTTCCTGCTTCTAATGCTGTTTTTCCTTTTGCTTCCAGTATCTCTCTACTTGCATTAACAAAAGATTCAACAACTTCTGGTTTATCTGTAATTGGTGCTAGTGCTTCTTTGGCTAATTTTTCAAAATCTCCACTATTGTAAAAATCCATATCTGCATCAGTTATAGATTTTATATCGTAACCAGATTTTTCCTTTGATTCTATTATACCATTTTTTTCAGATTTTTCAACTATTTTATTAGCCTTAGTCAAGGAATTCTTTTTATATCCCTCTTGTATAAGTCCATCAATAGTCTTGGTTAATTCATCATTATCTCCATTCATTACTTTAGTGAACATCTCCGCAAAAAACTCTTTCTCATCAGTCAACCCATATCTAGATACTCTTTCTCCAAAGAAATCTGCATCAGTTTTCTCTGGTAAATTTTTCCCTGAAAAACTTGCATCATGTTTTTCTTTCTTGTATTCTTGTGCCATTTCAAAGGTTTCTCTTCTTAATTTAGCATACTCATTAGCTATTTTAATCTGTGTTTCTGGCGGCATTGATTCCCAAACTCCATGACCTATTTCATGATAAATAACACATTTAGGGTCATTTGTTGCACCCCATCTAGTTTTAAAGTTTTTTTCTGCGTTTTTAGCTAATTGCGACATGTAATTTGGAGAATTTCCACCTTTCATAATAATTGTCTTATTGTGCGAGAGTGCCATCTGCCACTTGCTTTTGGCTTGGGTCGACATTTTCTCAATTCCTTTAACCAGTATATCCTCCCCATATTTATTTCTTACATCTGTTAGTGCTTCGTTAACTCCATTCACTGTGTTTACGTGGATACCTTCTTCGACATGAAAATCTTTTTGTCCTGTAATTTTTGCTGCATATTCTCTGGCTTCCTCTACAGTTTTGGCAGGTGTAAATTCTGCTTGCTTTGGTTTTTGTTCTTCTGTATCTCTTCCCTTATTGGCTCTATCTGCTAGACGTCTTTTTCTTCTTTCAGCCATGCTTTCCTCTTCTGGTTCCTTTGGTTTTTCCTCTTCTTTCCTTTCCTCTTCCTTTTCTTTCACTTCCTCTTCTGCTTCCGCATCTTCAAAGTATGGAATTGTTGTTGTTCTGCAATTAGGGTGAAAAACTGGAGCAGTTACTCCCATTTCAAAATCAGACATAGAAAATATTTTTTCATGCATCTCTTTACAAATTTCTGATGTCTCAGAATCTAGTTCTGCATGTATTTGGTATTTTTTAACCCCTATTTTTTTAAAGGCATCATGGTTTGCTTTTTCTGTAATTGCTGCTCTTTCTGTGTATATCAATCTTGCTGCAACATGCTTTTTAACGTTAAATTCCTTTGCTATTTTCCCAACTAATTTATCTGAATTTTCCCCCATGATTAAATTTTGAGTTAGGTTAGTATGAAGAAAATCAACTAATTTATTTTTATCTTCCCAAATTCTATCAGAAAAGTTTTTACCATCTGCCGCCCATACCTTAGTTACTGCCTTAGATATGGTATTAGGTTCTATTTTGTAAGGCTCATAATCTATATTTAATCCTTTTTGAATCTCTTTAATAGTTCCATCATGTCTATCCTCATATGATTTTTCTAAGAACTCTTTTAAATCTTTGTCTTTGGATAAATACAGTTGCTCCACTTCTGCTTGTAATAGTACTTTTTGAGCCTCTAGTTTATCTATATGGACTCTTGCACTTGCATTTTCTAGCTCTTTCATCCAGGCTTTATTTATTGCGTTTTCTTTGCCTTTTTCTATGTATTCCTCAACTGACCATTTAAATTCTTTTAATTCTCTATCACTCAAAAGCTTCTTGGCATCTGCCAAGCTAACCTCATTATTTACAGCTAATCTTTGATACCAACTTTCTATTTGGCTCTCTATTTTTGCTTGTGCCTTGTCATTTTCTTCCCATGCTTTAGCTACAAAAGAGCTTGTTATCTTTTCGTCTTTTAACTCCAGACTCTCAAATCTTTTCCCCCAATATTTTTCACTCTTCTTGACCATTCATACCACTTCCAGTATTTGGAAAAGCATTATTGTATTGGTCTATTCGCTCTTCTTTTTCTTTTTTAACCCTTTCTATCTCTTTTTTAGGGTCGTCTATATATGGGTGTTGTGATATTAACGTTTCACTTGATAGAATTCCAATTGATTTTTGAATATTTTCTATAGTTTGAGTTTCATTGACTAATACATCTCTATCAAATATCACTTGCAAATCTACATCCTCACCCATTCCCAGATGAACATTTACAAACCATATTAACTGCTCTAATGCTGCTTGAAACTCTGTTTCCATATTGTTTGCATCTAAATCTATATCTGCATACATGGATTGAATATTCATTTGATTAGGATTAGCTCCCATTCTTTCATCTTTAGCATCAAACCCTCTGCCGTTTTCTATCAACGCTCTTTTAAGAACTTCTAGAGCAGTTTTATAGTTATTGGTATCAACTTTCAATTGAAGTGCTTTAACGTCCCCTTGAGTTCCATCTACAGTGGAAACTTTAATAACCCCCATTTCTTTCATGTTCACAAATTCTTCCAAAGATGACCCATCATAATTGACTAATACTAGTAAAGTTTTTCTTGAGTCCTCAGCCATGTTATCATGGAATGTAGATAATATTTCATTGATAGCGTCTTGTATGCTTTTAACTCTTGCTATTAGTGGTATTTCTTGTTGGTTATATCTAAAAGGAATAAAAGGTAGCTTTTCCCAGTTATAACCTTGTTCCTCTTCGCCTGCATATGTCACATAAGGTATATTAAGTATTTCTGTTGTTAGTATACTTTGCTTTCTAATGTACCTATCTACTCCATCTCTTTTATACACTTCTACTTTTTCCAACACTTGAGAAGTTCCTAATACTAATTCTTTATATAATCTTATTACCATTTCAAGCTCTTCTTTGTCTTTACTTTTATACACTGGCAATATTTCTGTTGAGTCAAATCTCCTTATCTTGAATTCTCCATTCTCGTCATAATAAGGATATAACCATCCTATCCCAGTATTTAGTGCGTTTTCTGTAATATATTTAAATTTCCTATGGAAACTTTTATCAAATACAGTTTTAAGCTTTTTCAAATATTCCTCATTATCACATTTGAACGTTATAGGCTTACCAACTAAATAATTTACTTTCTGGTCCACTAATTTAGAATACTGGTTGTCTATTATTTTTGAATTAATTAAGTTTCTTAACTCTCTCTCCCCACCCTCAGCATCAAAGGTAGTTCTTTTTTTATTCAATATAGCTTGTTCCCCTCTATAGTATTTTTCACCTTCAAACATTGTCTTTCTAGGTGTTGAGTTTTCCCAAGCTTTCAATAGATTTTCTATATGATTTTTCTCGTTTTTATTTTCCATTGTTTTCTCCACCTTATTTTTGCCTTTAGTGAATAGACTTTTAATCCAATTCCACATATTACCACCCTATTAATTTTCTAGAATTGCATTTCTCAGCTACTCCAGTTAATGTATCTGGTCCATCATCATGTTTGTTTTTTCCCTCTTTTTGGTATTCCAATACAGCCTTTGTAAATTCTGGCCATTTGTCTTTCCAGTTTATTGGAAAATATACATGTTCCATTATCCATGTACTATTACTTAATATTCTAGCTTGTTTATTTTTACTTTGGTGAAACCATTTGATTTTGCAATGGTTACTGTGGTATTTTTCTTGTAATAATCTTTCTATAGTTCTGGCAAATCCACGACCACCATTATTGCTTTCTATATCTGCTACATTTACCTTGTACTCATGTAATCTTTGAGCTAATAATAGCTCTGTTACTTCCATAGGTTCCTTTGAATAAATAACATCTAAGATATAAGCTTCTTTTTGGTAAATTCCATAAATTATTGAACATAAATAATCACTTCCTGTATCTGCTGTGTCTGTGTAGCTCTTAATTGCACTAAATAGCAAGTTTCCTTTTTCATCTACTGGTAACAGTTGGTAGCATTTTATATTGGTGTATAATCTGCCTTTAATATCTATAGGTTCCTGTTGGTAATTAGCTTGTGCTATCTCTAGTCCCATAGCCTTTGATTTAGATATATAGCTGCTATAGCTTAACACCTCATCACATAACATTTTCCCGTTGTCTTGTAAGGCTTTGACTTTGATATGTCTAACTTTCTTTCCTTCTTCTTTGTAATGCTCTAAAGCTCTTCCAGCTAAATCTTTACTTGCCCATCTAGTCATTATAATTATGGTTTTGGCTCCCTCTTCCTGTCTTGATAGCATTGTTTGTGTGAACCATTCCCAGTGTTTCTCCAATACATTCTCATTATATGCTTCTTCTGCATTTTTGATTAAATCGTCTATTATTAATAAACTACAGCCAAACCCTGTGGCTGTCCCTGTTGGAGATGTTGCTAGATAGTTATTATATCCACCTTCTAAGCTCCACAAGTTCATTGCTCCATCGCCTGTTTTTATCTTTACATTTTGGAAAATATCACTATACACTAATTTATTTTTATCCGCTTTAGTCTCTTGAATGCTATTTCTCACATTTTTAGAAAACATAGTAGATAAGGTTTCATTATATGAGCCTGTCATTATCTTTTCTTTTTGATTTTTCCCTAGTAACCACTCAACCAATAGACCTACCGTCCTACTTTTTCCATGTCTAGGTGGCAAATTCAATATAAGCACTTCATCAGCACTTTCAACAAAAGCTTGCAACTCATTGCACAAATCCACTATATACTCTCTATCCTCAATATAAAAATCTGGAGCTTTTATATTGCAATAATAAAAGAATTCTCTTCTTGCTAGCTCTAATTTTGCTTGTCTAATAACATCGTCTTTTGTATATTCTCTTTTCATAATAGTTCCTCTAGAAATATAACAATATATTAAAAAAGGCTAGAAATAGCCTTTTAGTCTTGCTAGTGTGTGCAGTGGGTGTGCACATTCTTTATTTTAATAGTTTTTTTAACTCTTCTGTGGTTAGTCCAGAAAATGGATTAGTATCCACTGAACCGCTTAACTCCACCTTTTCAATATACTCACCTGTCATTTTGTTTAATATATCTATTGCTTTTAATTTATCATTTAGTTTGTGTTCTTCCATAATTGCGTTTGTTAGCCATTTTTTTCTTTCAATAGCTGACATGATAGCTTTATCCTCGCTTTTCTTTTGTAATTCTTGCAACCTTGCCAAAACCTTGCCATTTTTCAACAAATTGCTAGCTTTAGCATCCACTATTGAATCTTTCCACTTCAAAGAGCTAGGATATGCAGCTCTATATGCTTTTCTTTGGCTTAGTCCATTGGCTAACCCTTGTATAAACTGGTCTTGTTTAACAGTTAAGGTCAACATACCTTCACCTCCAAAATTAGAATTAAAAAAGACAGACCTTTTACAGCCTGTCATTTAAAGGAGGAAACATGAGAATTAAAAATTCAGACATTTCACATGATAACATTATAACACACTTGACAGGACAAAAAAAGGACAGAAAAGGGACAATTATAAAATTTTATCCAAAGTTTCTTCAGGGAAAATGATTTCGCAAAGGTCTGTAATTAGCCGTGTTCTGTGCCTTTTAATACTCCTATCTGTTGTATTTAAAATTTCTGCAATTTCTTCAATATTTTTTTTATCAAAATATCTAAGCTCAATAATTTTAAAATATTTGTCATCTTTTATTTCTTCAAGTGCAGTTTCCACCAATTGAACTAATATTTTATATTTCTCTAATCGTCTTAATAAAGATTCTTCAATCTCTTCTTTCTTCTCCATTTCGCTTTTAAAAGCATTGTTTGTTTTAGGTATATCTGTAAAGCCTGTTGACTTTTTAAGTACTATATTATTAAGATTAGCCTCAATTAAATCAATTCTTCTTATAAATCTGTTATAGTACTTGAGTAAGTTCTCAACTTTTTTATAGGTATTTTTTTCTTCTGTTAATTTCTTTAATTTTCCATCAATGTACTTTTCAACTATTTTTTCAATTTGTTTTTGGTTCATTTTTTACCTCTTTTTCAATATGAATGTATAAAGTCCTAACGCTGCTAGTTCCAATCCCACAAATATTTTTTATTTTATACCCTTTTTCAGTGTATTTTTTTATGCAATCATCAAGTTCATTTTGATTAGGGTGATTTAATCTAATTATTCTAGTATTCATATTTTCATTAACTGCAATTTCTTCATTTTTTGTGTGTTCTACATTGGTATCACAGCTTATCACCAATAAACTGATGTATCCTAATAATATTAATTTTTTCATTCCCCCACCTCTTCAAACATATATTTAAAAGTTTCTAAATCTAGATAAAATACTCCGCTATCATCATAATCTGTTCCAAATCTTACAGTTGCTCCTCTATCTGCAATTCCATTAATTTCAACTATCATCTCATCTTCAAAATTTTCATTAGCATAATCATTTTTATAACCTATAAGTTTACTTTTTTTTATCTTGTATTTTTTACCAACTTCAATCTTCATCAGCCCTCCAGTGGTATCTCCACACTAATATTAAAAGTTTGAATGTCATTATCAAAAATATAAAATATAAGACAACTATTATCATATTTTGGAATAACTTCTATATAGTATCCTGCATTAAGTGCGTTTTCCAACATATCACATTTAGTTCTAGTTGTGCTCACTCTAGAATGTTTTGTTGCAAACTCTATTTCATCTTCATTTTCGTCTTTTTCTACTTTTACTATCATTGTAGAATAATCAACTCTAATGCTTTTTACTATTTTTAAATCATTGATCATCTTCACTCCTCCAATAGTTTCCACTTAGCCCTTGCTGCTTCATTAAATTTTACAGTAGACTCTTGCCAAGTGCCGTGTCCAAATTTCACCTTTAAAATACCTTTTTCTATTCTATACAGACCTTGAGACCAAGCGGTTCCACCCTTTAACATGTGTTCATAAGCTATATTCCAAGCTACATAATCAATGTATTCTTCCCAATTTTCTTCATTACTAACTCCGTCAAAGGAACACATACAATTCTTATCGTCAACCATATTGTAATCCTCATTGAAATATATAAATGCTTTTGACTTCCAGTCAGTTTTCCTCACTTTCTTCCCCTCAAGCATAGCCATTATAGCTTCTTTTTTAGTCATCCTTACCTCCTATATTCGATATAACCGCAATTCAGACATTCCAAGATATCATTATCATCATGGTCTATATCCTCTTCCCAATTATAACCCCCACATTTTGGACAATTCCCTATGTTATACATTTTTCCTCCTCCACTATTTCAGCATCTTCAATCAATAAATCTAATAATTCGTCTGAAAACCTTCTTAATTCTTCGGCCAATGTAGTTATTCCTTTTCTCATCTTTGAAAGTTTTTTTGCATCACTTAATTTTCCTAAGAAAATCACTTCTGCTTGAGCTTTTCCAATTATATCTCTATGAATCCACATTAAATTCATCAGTTGAATCATTGCACCATTTGGAGTTGTAAAAGCTCTATTTCTCCAATTTTGAAGAAACTCTTCTAGTTCAATCTGTTCCTTTGTCTTTTTCCTGGCCATTTCTACTCCTCCACCAAATCCTTATATTTTCCTTCTTTATACCCCAGCATATTCTGATACCACTCCATAAAAGAATCTCTTTTATTTCCAGTTTTGCCAACTATTTTATACAAGTTATAAGTTGATAGCATTGAGTCTAAAAGTTCTTTTTCTAATTTATTCAAGGTTTCTTCACTTTTTTCTTTATCGTGTCTAAGAAAATGAAATGCTTTAAAAAATTCTTTTTCAACCTCTTTAGATTCTTCAATTACCTTGCAATATTGCTCTAGCAAGCTAACATCTTTAGTAAATCCAAACTCATTAAATAAATTTAGGTCCATTTATTCCTCAACTCCCACTTTTAATTTAACTTTGTTTTTCTTGCCTATTTCCAGAATTTCCTTAAGAAACACCCCAATATCTTCAGCTCTGAAATTGGTAGCCTCTTCTTTGTTTGATGTTGCTTTAAAAGGCGTTTTCTTGCTATCAGTAAACCCTTGAAAATAACAAGATGTTTTCTCTTGAGTTATTTTGATTATCATGTTTGCTCCTTTTATTGTTTTTATTATTGTGTAATCCTTTCACCTAAAAACAAATTAATAAAATATTGTTGTCCCTTGCCTGTAACTTTTGTAGTTTTTGTTATTCTAGTTTTTTCGCCGTTTGTAATTGTTGTTTCCTTTATTTCCAGGAGTTTTAAGTCCATTGATTTTTGAGTAGGCATATTGTAACTATCTCCCATTCTTGAAATCAAAAAGCCTTTTTCTCTCAATAAGGTAAATAGCCTGTTTTGGCCTGTTTCAATTCCGTTTTGCTTTAACAGCTTTGCAAGGTCACCAATTAGAATGCAATCATTAGAAGCAGACACGGCATCTGCAAATATTTCTTTTGGTCTCATTTCAATTATTTTTGTTTCTAGCTGTTCAACTTGTTCTTTATAGGCGAGCACTTTTCTATTTTGTATGTCTAATGCTCTAGCAAGAATCATTTCCTCACTATTCCAAGCTTCTTCACATTTAATGAAGTATGTTCTAGCCTGTTTCCCTTTCTCATTATTTTGAACCATAGATATTTCTTTGGCTGCTGGTAAGGTTAACAGATAGTCTTGTATTTCTTGCTTTGCTAGGGTGTGAAAAATTTTACACCCTATAAAATCCTTATTTTCCACAAATTCATACCTTTCTACTTTTTTATCAAACCATTGTTGGAATCTTTCAGTTACTTCCAAAAAGTCGTATAAATTTCTCGCACTCACTAATTGTTGTCCATTTTGTTCTTTTATTTCTATTAATTGATTCATGCTCACCCCTAATTCACACTCTTAAAGTTAAAATTCTTAAGAATCTCTTTCAAATCTTTTTTATCCCCGTGAGATTCTATAACCTCAACTTTTACCCGCTTTTCAGTCCCGCACCGACATTTACTACTCCATTCATAGCCGTTCAAATCTTCATAAAGCAGTTTTTCTTTGCAGTTTTCACACTCAAAGATAACTTTTTTTATCCCGTTAGGCTTTGAACTTGGAAAATATTTAGTTTTCGCAAACAAAAACAGTGCGGCGGCACCTCTTAATTCCGCTACTGACGGGAAATTCGTGTATCTTCTAGTCTTTAATAGGTGCTCTGTTCCCTTAACTGCTGCATCATCCGGCAAATCCCTTAAGAGTTTATACCATTGGTCTATTTGCTCATCTGAAAGAGCGTGCTGGTAATAAAGCATTAACCTGTCTATTATCGCTTTATCGCTGTCTCTAGTCATCTTTGTACTCCTCCTCCCATTTTCTTAGGTTTTCTTTGATTTCTTCGGTTTTGTCTATTCGTTTTTTCTTGGAATCTCTGTTTTTATAATTATCTGCTAGTATTAGATTTAAGCAATGTTCACTTGAAAAAGTGCTTATCTTTGGTGTGTTCGGCAGTTTACCCATAAGGTAATCTGATTCTTCAACTTTCTTTATTAGCTTTCTGATATCTCTTTTTCTAAGTTTACTGGGTAATATTAAATTATCTACTTGGAATTTGTCTAGTCCAGTAGCTTTACACACTAAATCTTTATACTCATTAAAATTTTCTAAAAATTCATTTTTGATAGACTCTTTTTCATAAACTCCTAACTTCTCTCGGTCTATATAATTTATATTATCTTGTAAAGAATCCATCTTATTATTATATTTATATATATTATCTTTATATATATTATGGTGGAAATCTACTTCTAGGGGGGGTAGAAATTCACTTCTAGGGGGGTAGAAATCTACTTCTAGGGGTACCCCTAATTTTATATATATTCTTCTTTCAGTTTCATTGGTTTTATTGTTTTTATTTTCTAATTTTATAGTTATGTAATTATATTTTTCCAAATTAGAAATAGATTTAGTTATTGTTCTTGTAGTTACCCCATATATTTCTGCAAAATATTGATTAGTAGCATAGCTATATCCCTTCTTTTTCGATAATGTTGCTATTTCTCCATATAGCATCTTTTCCAAAGGTAATAGTCGCTTATCCGTCCTAATCTCTGGAGGTATAATTATATAGTATTCGCCTTTCTTTTCTTCTGAATCCAACTTTTATACCTCCAGCCAATATCTAAACTAAGCTCCTAACTTCGCTCGGCTTAGTTCTAGACTATTGAATATCTTGTGGTGATTTACTTAGTTTCCTTCAAACAAACCTTCTCCTGCTTCTTTTCCTATACTATCAGTGCTTATTATTTCTCCAGTATCTCCATTTATTTCTTGAAAATCATCTAATATTTCTATCTCTTCTACTTTATTTTCGCTTTCTTTGTAGTTGAAAGTTTTTTCATCTTTTCTCAAATTTTCAATAAATTCAACAGATACTGGTAGGAGTTTCAATAGTTTTTTAATAACCGTTTTGTGTGCCATAGCTTCAAAATCTGTCTTCCAAGGACCGTTGCTGTATGTCTTAGAAAACCTTTTACCATGCTTTTCGACTGCTTCGTGCGGCATATATTCAAATGCTTTTGTCCCATCTTTTAATATAGCTACAGCATAATAGCCTATTTCTTTACTCGTTTCTGTAAAGTTTGGAATATGTACTATATTTCTTTCTAATCCGTAAGTAATTTTAAACTCGTCTTTTTCATTGACTGTATAGGCGTAAATATCTGATAATTGATTGCTTCTTCTTAACAGTTCTATCATACCTTTGTAACTTAATTGAAACTGACATTCGTTTCCATAGGGTATTAAGTAACATTGACCTAATGGACCTGGTTCTAACCCCAATTGAGCCGCTGTCATTAGTGTTCCTAATAGACTTTCTTTCTTACAACCTGCCAATTTTGGATTCAATCTTATTGCTGTCATTGCAATTCTTACAAATCTCTCACTATTTAAATGTTTTGGTAAAGCTGCTTTAAATTGTGATTCCCCTTGTTTTATTACATCAAATATTGTTGCTTTTTTAGTTGTAGTTGGAGCTGTTTCCCCACCTAATGTATTTGTTGTTTTTTTTACTTCTCCTGCCATTTATATCACTTCTCCTTTTTATTTTTCTTCTACTATTTCTTTTATCTCTTCCAATACTTTTTCTAACTCATCTTCAAATAACATAACTAATTTCCCAGCCTCAGAAGTTGTTGGTCCTTGGTATTTTAATAATAGGTTTTTTATTTCATCAAACATTTTCGTTCCCCCTTATCTAATGGTTATATAGTTACTTTGACTTTTGATTTTTTCGTATTCTGCAAGGTCCAAATCTGGATAATCTTCTTTTAACAAATCATAATCAATTGCTTTTGTAGCTTTACTTATTAAATTTATTTTAAATTTATCTACAATAACCTTTTTAACTTGATTTTCCACCATTTCATTTAGTATTTCATTGGATAATAATTTTTTTCCGGATTCAAGTTCTTTTATTTTTTTATTAATGTCTTTATACTCTGTAACCTTGTCAAATAGATAAGGTATTTCCATTGGTGTATCATTTTCGATTCTAAGGATTTTTTCAATTAAATATTTATTGTAACTATCGCTTTCGTCCAATGTAGGTGGAATCTCCTTTTCTATATGATTAGTCCACCATTCATTACATGTATTTAATATATATTTACATTCCTCTTCTTTTCTTTCTATAAAGAATTCTTTGTATTCCTGACCACCAACAAGTACAGCAATATACGCATACTTAGCACCTGTTACAGCTAAATAATGGACTACTTGGCAATAATAGGATTGAGGAATTTCTCCATCTTCCCATTGGTCTTTGCTAAATGTTCCTGCTGTTTTTATTTCTAATATCCCGTAATTTTCCCCATCCCATATAAGCCTATCAATATTTGCTACTGATTTATCTTTGGTTATTATTTGATTTACATTCATTATTTGCAATTCTTTGTGCTTTTCTTTAAATTCCTCTGCTATTATTGGTTCTAATTTTATTCCCCAATGCATAACCTCTTTAAATTCTACCGATTTATCTTCAGGACTAATTTTATCTTGCCATACATCAATAGCACTTCTATATTTATTGAATCCTAGAATAGAACCTATATCACTTCCGCCTATTCCTAATTTCCTTTTTTGCAGCCATTCATCTTTATTTTTATAACTTTGAATGATACAGCCATTATTTCTTAATTCTTTAATAAATTTATTTGTAATTTCTAATGCTTTCATCTTCCCCTCCTAAATAATTCTTTTTTTCAACAGCTCCAGCAAATAATCAATGTTACGTTCACTGATTATCTTTTCTTTCTGCAGTCGTCTTGCTATTTCTATAAATTCATTAATAGGGATACCTCTATCAAAAAATATAGCACTTAGCTCATTCATTGTCCGAAATTCTCCCAGCGTATAACTGTGCTCATCATATAAATATGAATTTGTAGTTATATCGTAAGACCAGTCCTTTCTGACGTGGATATAATACGTTTTCATACCGTTAACCATAACCCCTCTCCTTAATCTATTATTCTTCCGCAATCTCTGCATTCAGAGGCTACTACTTGACCATCTTCCTTAAAAAATATTAATTCTCCCCCGCATTTATCGCACCCCATATTATTTCCTCCCAAATAATCTCAAAATTCTTTTCCAAAAAGGAATCTTGATATATTCAACTTCACTAAGGTTTTTAGTTAATCTAGTTTTAATTTTCATCGTCCACCTACCAATTTCCAACCATAGGCAATTGCCTCTGCTCTAGTGGGAAATAGTCCTAAATCTACCTTTTCATTTCCTATATTTAAAAATAATCTGAATCCCCCATCTTCTATTTTTGTTCTCATAATATTCTCCTTTACATTCATTCAAAAATAAGATATAATTATGGTACTCATGATGTGTATTAAGCACCATACCCAAGACGTCACTAGTCTATTAGTGGCGTTTTTTCATACACTAGCTATTTCCATCACGTCCACGTCCAGAGCTGCTGCCAACTTGCCAATGTTTCTTGGCAGCATTCTGTTGTTCCCTCTCTTACTTTTTCCATTAATTATGGTACTTTTAGGCACTCCAGAGAGCTCGGAAAGCTCCACTATGGACAACCCTTTCCTAGCCAACGCTTTTGTAAAATTATCTGGTTTTAATTTCATTTTTCCTCCTCATATTTCAAAATATCTCCTACCCCACAATTTAAGTATTTGCACAAGGTGTTTAAAGTTTTGTAATCAATTCCATTAGATTTATTATGTTTCATTAAATGTATTGTATTTCTTGATATTTTTGTTTCTTCTGATAACTTTTCTTCTGTCAATCCTGCATTTCTCATAAGTTTTAAAAGATTATTTTTAATCATTTGAACTCCTTTCATATTTACAAACACAATATATGGTATACCTACTTGACATTTACCACTATATATAGTATAATATTTTTGATAATATACCTTGCCCCATAAGTATATTGGAGTTGCTTTTCATTTAAAAATTTTTTATATTGTTTTAAATTTTTAGGAGGTCTACCCATGACATTTAATGGAGCACTAATCAAGGAACAAGGTGTTACTTTTGCAGTCGTCGTTGTTAAGCCCCACGTATTAACTTCCCCAACCAAGGAAGAAATTAGAAGTAGTTTTTCGCGATATTTTCCATTTGGAGCTCCTATAATTTTGATGGCACAAAATTCTAGAGGAATTCCAACTTACCATGGTAGAAAAGACATTGTTAATTTTCTATCCAGAATAGACCTAAGGCGTATTCCTTGGAAAAAATATTCTGCACATTAATTGCTGCTATGAATCTGTGAGAAATTTCTCGCAGATTTCTTCTATTTAAATATTTTTTCTGCTAATCTTTCTAAAATTTTATCCAACTTATTTTCGTCGAAGACAGGCGTCTCTAGTTTTATTACATTTGGCACAAAGCCTATTTCTGTCATTGTTTTTAGCATTGACAAAATGGCTTGCTGTTCCTCAAAATTCATTTCGATTATCTGTAAATAAAATTTTTCTGATATTTCCGTTATTCTTTTTACTTTCTCAATTTTAAATTCTTTCACTTTTACCTCCTTCTTTCCAAATCATGCAAAATATTTTTTACTTGGTCAATACACCCATCATAAAAATAAAACTTCAGCGAGTTACCAGTGTCTAATGCTTCAAATCTATGTTCTTCTAATATTCTCAATCCAACCTCATATTTTTTTATTAATTCTTCCATCTTCTCCACCCCTTTTTTTTAAAACATTTCACATCTCCAACCCCCCCATAAAACCGCCATTTCTTCCATTGTGCACACACTATGCACACACTTTTGCTAGGGTTCCAACAATAGATTTATTCCACTGTTGATTAGGTAAGTTTTTGTGTGCGTAAGTTAAATTAGATTCCAGTTATTGCTTTTTTCAATGTTAGGTAAGTAGCCCTTGCTTTTTAACAAATCATATAAAAATAATCTGCCTTTTTGTGTCCAGTAAGTATGTATAGTGGTATCTGGTGTCCCATCACTTCTGACAATGTTATTTGTCTTAGTCTGTGTATATCCTTTATTTGCATATTCTTTATACAACAACCATATTTCTTTCTGTTTAAATTGAATTCCCCATTCATGAAGTAAAATATTTAATTCTCTTGCTGTAAGTCCAAAATCTTTGGCAATTACAGTAGCACTAACAAGATTTCTACATTGAAGTACTAACTCATAATAGGTTGCTTTTGGCTGTAACTCTTGTATTTGTTGGTCTTTTACTTTGTTGTCTAGTTCTAATTTCCTATTTTTGGCTTTTTCTTCTTTTAAGTTAGTTAGTAATTTAATTCCAAAATCTGGGTCATTTAATATTTGGTCAATGGTATTTTCTGTAGCATATATACCGTTTTTTCTTATACTTGGTAAAATTTCTCCAGTTACCCATTCTGTAAATTGTTCTGCCTCTCGTTTTCTGCTTTGGAATATAGTTTTATACAAGTTAGATTCATTAATATATAACATAGGCTGTATTCCGCCATTTGTAGGGGTGTCGATAGTATCTACTCCCTTTTCAAGTAGCCTATTTTTCACATCTCTATGATTTCCTATATCTAATATCTTGCACACGTCACTTAAATTAAAATAAATCTCTTCCTCTTTTATTACTGTTCTCATTACTCCTAATTTTTCATCTTTAAATGATGCTAATTCATTCATTTCAACCTCCTTAAATCTCTAATCTTTTTTTGATTTTTTCTCTGATATGCTCCGCTTTTCTGTTGCCTTTGACAATATCACTTAAATATGCAGTGGATATTCCAAATTCTTTTGCTAGAGCTTTCAAAGTTAGTTCTTTTTTAATCATTTCTGTTTTGACTGCTATTTCAAAGTCTAAACCGCTACTTCTTCCCATTGGTTCACCTCCGTTTAAAAGCTAATCCTGATTTCTTAGAAAGAGTGTTGACATTTTTTAGATTTTGTGCTAATATGTAAGCATAAAAAATATATATAATTATTTAGTTGCCCCACAACAAAAATTATATTGTTAGATTATGCTTTCATATTAGCTAACTATATTATATTAGATTTTTGTCTATTTGTCAATAGAATTTAAGATAATCTTTTTTTCTAATTATTCTTAGGCTGTAGACTATCGCTAAAATGTGAAAGTGTGATACTTATATTTGGAGGTGTAGCATGACTGTTTTTGACAGAATAAAAATTTTAGCTGAAAAGAAATTGATGACAATAGCAGAATTAGAAAGGAAAGCCGATTTAGGAAATGGAACAATACGAAGGTGGGACAAATCTTTACCTTCTGCTGACAAACTGAAAAAAGTTGGTAACATACTAGGTGTGACCATCGATTATTTAGTTAATGGAAATGACGAGCTTTCTGCCAAAGGAATCGTTCTTGCTAGAAACGCAGAAAATCTCTCTGAGAAACAACTCAAATTAATAAATGACCTTATTGAGCAAATGAAAAACAAGGAGTGATTTTGTGACTTTAAAAAAAATTAGAACAGAATTCTTATATAAAACCATTGTGGATTTTCAAGAAAAGCAACATCTCCATAAGTACCCATTAAATTTGTTTGAGTTGTGTAGAAAAAATGGCTGGAAATTAATTCCCTACGATTCTAAAAGCGAACTATCTAAAATATCTAAAGACGGTTTTTCCCAATATGAGGATAACGAGTTCTATATTTTTTACAACAAGCACAAACTAAAAGAAAGAATCAATTTTACAATAGGACATGAAGTGGGACATATTGTAATTAATCATCATATAGAATACGGAAAGTCATTCCATAAAGATCCAACCTTACAAAAGATACTAGAACAAGAGGCTGACATTTTTTCACGGAATTTGATTGCCCCAGCTCACGTAATAAATGTATCTTTGATAAAAAACGACCCAATTTTGATATCTGAATATTGTTTATGCAGTAAAACTGCTGCAAAAATGAGAATTCGATTTTTAAAAACGGATTGTTGCAACACTAGATATTCAGAGCATTTTATGAATTCGGTTTTAAACACAAAGTGCAGATTGAGTAAATTCTATTCAAAATTGTCTTTTGCCGCTTTGTAGCAAAATTGAAAAATTATGAAGTGGAATCTGAAAAAGATTTAGAAATAATAGAGCAAATTAATAAATTAAAATAAATTTTGAAAGAGAGGGTTAAATGCAAAACAACAAAGTGATAAAGACAATAATGATAGCTGCTATATTGCTGTTGCTTTATTTATATTATAGTAACCTGTCCAAATAAAAAACAGCCCCCATGTCAGACAGGGACTGCTTAATTATAGACTATATAAAGGAGTCTACGTAATGAAAAAATGCAAGTTAATTATACCATAGATATGGTTTTATTGCAATGGGTTGCAAAGTGGCAATATCAACCATTTTGTTAATCTCAACAAAATGGCTAATACCAACATTTTCCTGATGTCAGGAAATTGATTGAAATTGCTAATTATTATTTAAAAAAAATGAATTTAAGGAGAAAAATATGAACCACGAACCATTATTAAAATTTTTAATAGAGTTTAGGTGGATGATTTTCGTCATATGGGTATGTTTCAGCATCTGGCTTGGGAACAAATATGAAGACAGTAAATTTATAGCTGTGATAGCTTTTGTAGCTTTGGTAGTTCTTATCATTATTGTTGTGTTCATAGTTATTCATGATGATGGTCCGCCCCGACCTCCAATTTTTCCATTCAACAAATATGGCTAATACCAACATTTTTCTGATGTCAGAAAATTGATTGAAATTGTGGAGTATTGTTTAATAAATATTAGAAGAATTTAAAGGAGTGATTGAGTTGAAAAAAGTTTTATTGCTAATTTCTGTTTTTTTGCTATTAGTCTCTTGTGGTAAAGAAAAGGAATTAATAGAAGAAATGGAAAAACTGAGAGCTGAAAATATTGAATTGCGAAACAAAATAGAGGAGCTAGAAAATTCTGAAAATGATTTAGTCGTAAGAATAAATCAAGCTATTGAGCAAAAAAATATTACAATAGGAGAGGAGCTGCTAAAAGAGTTTGATAGTAAATTTCCGCTAAGTACTAATAAAAACGTTGTTAATGATACATGGAATGATTTCATAGTCACTTATAAAGCAGAAATGGAACAAACAGAAAAGGAGAGGCGAGAACTTAAAGAAAATTTTAATAAATCGGTTGAGGAGTTAGGACTAGTGATAACTTACGACAAATTTGAAAATATCACATGGATACGTCCATCAATGCATCCAATGGCTCCAGTTGTATTATATCTTGGTATTGAAGGGGAGAACATAGCCGAAGGGAATATGTGGACAAGAATAGTATATAGAAACAGTCATGATGAATTTACTAGATTTGGAGAAGTTATAATATTGATTGATAATTATACTTATAGAAAGAAATTTGAACCTTTTTCTGTCACTAGAACGAACAATGAAAGCAGATATATTTCTTGGAGATATATTGAGTATGTCGATTTCATTCCTGAAAATGAGGATATTGAAATGCTTGACGAACTTTTTAAAGTTGGGGAAGGGCTAATTCGATTTTCTGGTGAAAATAGAAACCGTGATTTAGGAATTTCAAGCATTGACGTTGAAACACTTAAAAATATAATGAAGTTTAAAGAACTTAGAGATAAAATCAATTAAAACAAACAATATAAAAAGCCCCTGCTACCAACAGGAGCTCCTCAATTAAATATATCTAGAATTGATATACCTAACCTGTGCAAGGATAGTATATCACATTCTGGATTGATTTTCAAATACAAAAAGGAGTGTGATTTATGAAAAATGAAAAAGGTTCAGTCTATCAAATGAAAGACTGCAAGAGAAGAAGACCATGGAGAGCCATCTCCACAGGAGTAAAAAAAGGCAAGAGGATTACCATAGGAACTTTTGAGACCAGACAAGAGGCATTGGATGCCTTGTACGAATTTAATAAAAATCCATACAGTGTGGAAAATAAGAAAATAACCTTTCTAGAAATAACGGAAATGTGGAAAAAAGAGCATTTGCCAAAAGTAGGGAAAGGTAGAAGAGCATCCATCTTATCAAAAATTAAAAAGATGTCACCTCTATACGATTTAATTTTTGCAGATGTTAAACTAATAGATTTACAAGCCTACTTTAATAATTTGACTGTATCAACTGGGACAAAGAAAGAATATAAATCAACCATAAATTTAATATTTGAATACGGTATTAAATATGATATTATCCAAAAAAACCCATCAACTTATATTGAAATTGGAAAGCATAAAAAAGTAAGAGAAGCTAATATATTTACATATGGAGAAATTTCTATTTTGTGGAAATACCATTTATTTGAAAATACAGACATAATATTAATACTCATATATACAGGATTAAGGATAAATGAGTTATTGACTTTAAAAAAAGAAAATGTATTTATAGATGATAGATATATTATAACAGGCTCTAAGACAGAAGCTGGAAAAGATAGATTGATTCCATTACACAAGGATTTAATACCATTAGTAAAAAGAAGATACAAAGAGAGTTTCCAGTATCTGATAGAAAATAAAGGCGGAAAAGTTAAATACGAGACAGTCAAAAAGCTATTTAACGAGGTTCTTGAAAAGTTAGAACTAGAAACCCATAGAATACATGACACAAGGCACACCTTCGCAACCTTGATAAATAATAGTGGAGCAAATTCCACTTCGATTAAAAATATTATTGGTCATTCAGATTTTGCATTAACTGAAAAGGTATACACCCACAAAGATAAATCAGAGTTATTAAAAGCAATTGATATGATAAATTTGAAAGAGGCTTAGACCTCTTTTTTTATATTTATAAAGTCATTTTTTCTAATACTGTACAACCCAAGCATTCTTCACACTCTAGCAAATCACTCTTCATTAAAATAGAGTCGCATCCTATGTTGCCAGCACTCATACAATAATTATATTTTTTAGCACCTTGATTCCTTTTTTCATCATAATATAATTGGTGATAAAAATCAATAAACAATAATTTGAAAATTCTACCTTCTAGGATTCCTATTAGTCTGATCCCACCATCGGATTTCAATTGAAAAAACTCTTCCTCGGGTTCTTCGTTAGCAATACCATCATATTTTTCGATATCTGGATATAAATCTTTATATTTTTCTAGCACTTTTATTATTTGTTTTCCTTCTGAACCATCTGCTTTTATCGGATGGCAATGATCTGCATTTTGAAGTTCACTAATTTTCATATTCTGAAAATGATCTACACATTTATAAACACTTTTCATTTTCTTTGCATATTCTGTTTCGTCTTTTAATTTATTGGTGAATGTTGCTGAATTTATTGAAATATAATAAAAATGAGAAAATATAAATTTTATGTATTCGTTGTAAGAAGATAAAGCAACCGGATTCTTTAAGTGGGTTTCTTTGGTGCTTATCCCCTTTTTTTTCACGTCCTTTAAGCTAACTCCTGTTCTCATTTCTATTTTGCGATCCTTGGCAAAAATTCTTCTATTATGTCGCTATCACTAAGTAATTTCTGGGATAAAGTAAGTTCACCATACCCTTCTCTTGCTCTTATCCATGGCAATTCTTGATGAGACATATTTTCAAGTTCGTACCCCGTGTAACCACCGTAAACGCTGTAGACGTTATTTAGTAACCCTATAATTTCTGAGTCTATTATATCATTGCTTGAAGAGATTGCATCACCGCCACTATGCATAACATCGGTATATAATTTTCTAAATACTGGTCCATGTACCCATGCTTCAGCTTTTTCTTCTGTAAGTAGTGGTAAAATCTTTTCTTCTTCAGGATCATAGTTGAGTGCTAGATACCAGCTATAAGCGTAATAGCATAGTTTTTGTAACTTTTTATTTGCCATAGGTTCTTTTGACAAAAACCATTTAGCGACTTGAAAAATACTAACCACAATATCTCGCCTCCTTAAAGCTCTGAAACTTATAATAACTTATAATAACTTATAATAACTTATAATAACTTATAATAACTTATAATAACTTATAATA
>JGI994J12354_10001076_pt1 | contig 27720 bp, 16 predicted proteins | sample IntmicLarv3ML3BL_FD_12354 | JGI IMG/M metagenome (IMG submission 12354) | reverse complement strand
CCGACCTGAGACCATTGCTGTTTGACCGTGAAATTAAACGACGGCGTCAAAACATGGCAGAGATCATCGTCAACTATATTATCGGGCATTTCGTGGACTACAATACGAACTTTCGCAGTATAAGTTGTACTGTTGCAAATAAATGAATATTCGAGTGAATCTTTTCCGATATAATCGGTATTTGGTTTATATAATATTTTATCTCCGCTTATACTTGCTGTTCCGTTTACAGGGTTGGTTGAGATTGTCGGGATAACCCCAAGGCATGTAGCTGGAATAACATCATTTGCCAGAACATCTATCAGCACCTGATTATTTTTAATCACAGAAACAGTGTCGGGTATTGCCTCCGCACCGCAACCGCTTGCAACCACAGCTGAATCACTCAATCGAGAAACACATGTTCCGTCAAAATAAGTTACCCTGTATTCACCGGGCAGTGAAGCTATATACGTCTGATTGACAGCACCGGTTATTTCCACATAATCCCTGAACCACTGGTAAGACGAGGCTCCGGAAACTGATGCGGTAAGAGTTACAGTGCTTCCGCACAAATATGAAATTGCCGGTGATATCGTTGCTGCTGCGGGGGCTTGTGAGCTGTTTACGATTACATATGCTTCGATTACTTCTTTCCCCAAATTAGTTCCGTTAACACTTTCAACCCATGCGGAGTTACGTATAGCTCCTGCGGATGTTGTTTTAGCTGTTATTATTAGTTTAGCCGTATCACCCGGTGCGATTGAAGGAATTGTCCATTGTATCTTTCGTGTTACAGGATTATATGCTCCTATGCTTCCATCAATAACTATTGACGAAAGATATTCCCATCCTGTTCCTAAGCTGTCTGTAAGTATAACATTAGAAAATGTTGTCGGAGTCGCTGTTTGATGGGTGTTATTCGCCAGATTAAGGTAAAAAATACTTGTTCCGTCAGTACACGCTGACTGGGAGTTTACTGTTTTTAATAATTCCAGCGTACCGAAAGACTTGGTGTTGTTCGTTAAGTTACAGTCGCTATATGCTCCTAAGGCGGGAAAATTTGTTCCGTCATCAAGTATGCGCACATAGAATTGTGCCGGCATAGGACTAAGCCCGGTAAGGGTTTTTACAATAGTAGTTGTTTGTCCCGGCATCAAATCAACACCCAATATTTCGGTAGCAATAACATTACTTGTTGCTATTCCGTTTTTATAATACCTTATAGGTATAGTAGATGATGCCAAAGCAAGACCTTGATTTCCGAATTTAACGGTTATCCTTACCGATGTAGCGGAAAGATATTCAATACTCCCATCAATGACGTATATATCCGGAGACAAGTCTACAGGCAGATATGTATCTTCGCTTATATAAGGCGCTTGCATCGGGCCTCCGTTATAATATTGAACTTGTTCGTTATCTACAGTTGTAAATGTCAGATTAGGTGATTTTACGTTTGCAGGAATTGTTAAATCCGTATTAACTAATAAAGGACTGTATAGTTGCTGATTCCATACATTAGGGCAAGAAGCCCATTTAGAGCTTAAGCCTTCAAATACCATAACTTCTCCAACGGTGCTTGTTGTTCCCAAGAAATTTCCCGTAACAATTATATTGGCGCTACCATCTCCGGTTACATCCGCAATAATAGGTGTTTCAACAATAGTTGCGGAACCGCATGTTATTGGTGCTGCTGCATTAACGGGAGCCGAACCACGACCATCCAAAATACGTAATGTACTTTCATCACGATATACAAGTTCAACAATTCCATCCAGATTGAAATCGAACAAAGTTAATATCGTGGCTCCTGATGTATCGGTATGACCCATATTCCATTTTTGAGTAAAATTTGTTCCGTTGTAAGAATATGCACGTAAATGGCTTGCTGTGTTAACACATATCTCCGGGTACTTTTTTCCATTTATTACCACCCCGTCAATATCTCCGACAAAAGGGTATGATACGGAATTCCCTATAGTAAAAGAAAAGCGCCCTATTTCCGTTCCTGTAACAGGAGTCCACACTGTGACATAACACGTTTGGTCAATATTTGAGCCGTGTACAAACACCAAATCCACATTTCCATCCTGATCTATGTCAGCTGCAATGCTTGAACCGTCAATGGGACTTGACGAATATCGCGGGCAAATTCTCCATGGAGCCGGATTTGCAGTGAAACCTGTATTGAATTTATAAACATTAGTTCCTACAATAACTTCCGCAAGTCCGTCATTATCAACATCTGCAACCATTGGAAATTGCTGGCTGATTGCATGCTGGTGTACTCCTGTTCCTCCGCGAAAAGCCAGTGTACTTAAAGTACTTCCGTTGTTTGCGTTAATGACATAAGGTCCTACAATAATTTCGACATTCCCGTCTCCGTTCAAGTCCGCAACAACAGGTATTGATGCACTAATATTAGCAATTGAGCGTTGCCAGACAAGACTGAATGTCATTGAAGCGCCGCCTTGGTTAACTTCATATAAATACATAATATTGTCTCTACCTGCAATAAATACGGTACCTTTCGATGTTTCATTTCTTTTGAATATACAAAAACCGTTGCTATATCCTGTCCCTATACCGGGGCAGTTTATCTGGCCTTTTAAATTTCCTGTTTTTCCATCAAAAACATACAATACTCCTCCACCACCGGGGGCGCCATTTGCCGCAAACACCTCAACATTTCCGTCTCCATCAATATCCCCTACAATAGGTGTATGTCTGGAATCGACTCTGTTTCCGGTATTTGAAGACCATGCCGATTTTATATCAAAAGCAAATGGCGGGCGTGTACCGCTACAGTCATTCGTATTTGGCACCAAATTATTTTGTCCATATAGTAAAAATGGAGCTATAATTAAAAAAAGAACGATAATTATTTTTTTCATTTTCAAAATGTTTTTAGAGATAATGCTAAAGTGTTAAACGCACTTAGTTTTGCAAAGAAAACTGTAAAGTCATATTGTAATCAACTAAAAGTCCGCTTGGATTTCCTCCATTGAAAGATCTGCGTAAAATCATCTTTGAATTACTAATACTATACTGATAATTAAATTCTTTTTTGTCAAGTATTAATTTTAATTCTCCGTCAGTTGATGAATATGAGGCATCATGACTATTATCGTAATAGTCCCAAAGTATACATTTATTTTCATCTCTGAACTCTATTTTTTGAAAAACACAATCAATTATATCTTTTATATCACTGTATTTGACAGGTATTTCCGCTCGGGCTCTACTAACCTCCTTCAAATCTATTGCATCCAAGTTCCATTTATTTTTACCTAAAACAGACTGCGCATTTGAAGTAGTTGATATTAAGATACATAATAGCGCGAAAACTAATACATTTATTATCTTTTTTGATAATAAAAAATTTTTACTTCTTGAGTAATTGTTGAGAATTTGTTCCATAGAAAAATAAATTTATAACACCAATAAACTAAACTTAAACTATAACACCAATAAACTAAACTTAAACTATAACACCAATAAACTAAACTTAAACTATAACACCAATAAACTAAATTTATAACACCGATAAACTAAATTTATAACACCGATAAACTAAATTATAACACCATTTTTCTGCAAATATACAAAAAAAAAGAAAAAGCTTGATTTCTCGACGTTAAACATTGTTAATGACGATAATATTGATATACTTAGCTCCTGATCAGCAATTTCCTCATGTTAGCCAAAACCATTGAATTACTGTTTTTTAGTAAATATCTTCCACAAGAAAAAAAGCCCGGCAATTTATTCATTTAACCGGGCTTCACTTTCGCCATTTTTAGTACTTTTGTTTTTGTTTCACTTTATAACTTTTACCGTCAAATCTTTCCCGTTTGTAACTATTAAATTTCCTACCGGATATGCAGTTGCATCCTTCGCAACAATCTCGGTATCTTTAATAAATTTATCAATGCACAAACCTGAAGCATTGTAAACATATATCAAATCATTAACCGATGCAGTTTTAATGTACAATATATTATCAGAGATATAAATTTCATCACTCTGAATAATATCAATTTTAGTGTTTTCGTTTTTTTTTGAATCTAAAGAAGTAACTTTTGTCGGTTTTTTATCTTCCGCGCTCACTGGCGACGTTGCACAAACAGAAACTGTTAATACAAATGAAGAAATTAAAGAAACAAACAACTTACTTCCCATAATAAAAGTGCTTTTGTTTATATTTAGTTTTAACACTACATTCACATTGATGCAACAAAAATCATAAACGCTGCATAAGCATGTGCGTTTTTAAATATATTTAACACAAAAACATTTCAAGAATCAATGTTTACTCGGAGATTTTCTTCGGAATCAGTTATTTTTTTCGCCTTATACCCCATTCCTGCCGCTTTTTTATACATAAATTCTACTGCGGCATCATATTCGTTCGGAATAATGCCATCAAGTATCGCGTTCTTGATAGCTTCTTTTATTGTGCCTACAGTTTGCGAAGGCGGCAAACCGAATGTTTCCATAATCTCTTCGCCTGAAACAGGCGGTTGGAAATTGCGGACGCGGTCTTTTTCCTCAATATCGACCATTTTTTCGCGAACGATACGGAAGTTTTCGAGAAAACGGCGAACTTTCTCAGGATTTTTGCTTGTTATATCTGCTTCACACAGTTTCATAAGTTCGTCGACATCATCTCCCGCATCAAACAGCAGACGACGCACTGCCGAGTCTGTAACTTCCTCATCCACCAGATTTATCGGACGCATGTGAAGAGAAACCATTTTCTGCACATACTTCATTTTTTCGTTCATCGGAAGCTTCATCCTGCGAAATATTTTGGGAACCATCTTTTCCCCGATAAAATTATGGTTATGAAAAGTCCAACCAAGGCGATTATCAAAGCGTTTTGTTGCAGGTTTTGCTATATCATGAAGAAGAGCGCCCCACCTTAACCATAGGTTATCGGACGTTTTGCTCAGGCGGTCAAGTACCATCAATGTATGCGTAAAATTATCCTTGTGGCCTATACCTTCCACTGTTTCAACACCTTTCAGAGCGCACAACTCAGGAAGAATTATTTTGAGCAGACCGGAACGATCAAGCAACTCAAAGCCAACAGAAGGTTTGGGCGACATTATTATTTTGTTTAATTCGTCGGCTATACGCTCATTTGAAATAATATCGATACGGCCTTTATTCCGCTCGATAGCGTCGAACGTCTCAGGGTCGATGTAGAAGCCAAGTTGTGATGCAAAACGAACGGCGCGCATCATACGCAGCGGGTCGTCACTAAAAGTAACATCAGGATCCAATGGCGTTACGATACGCAGATTCTCAAGATCATCGAGACCGTAAAACGGATCGACAAGTTCGCCGTAACGCTTTTTGTTCAAACACAAAGCTAAAGCGTTGATAGTAAAATCGCGACGATTCTGATCATCTTCGAGCGTACCGTCTTCAACAATAGGTTTACGGCTATCACGGCTGTATGACTCGCGGCGTGCGCCGACAAATTCAACCTCCATATCATGCCATTTTATCTGCGCCGTACCGAAATTCTTATAAACACTCAGGCCAACTTTGTCGCCCATTTTTTTTGCAACATACCGCGCCAATTCAATACCACTACCAACAGTCACAATATCAATATCTTTCGACGACCGGCGCAAAAATAAATCACGGACATACCCACCAATAACATAACACTCCAAGCCAAGTCCATCAGCTACTTCTGAAATAAGGTGAAATATCCGGCCTGACAAATGCTTATCTATATCTTCCTGAACGAAATACATCAATGACTGCTATTTTTGTGGGGCAAAGATAGTGCAAGCCGAGAGAAGTTCAAAAAAAGCTTGCTTTTGTTTTTGAATTTCCGAGGCGCAGCCTATCTTCGTTTGTTGAACAAAAATAGTGCAAGTTGAGAGCAACACAAAATAAGCTTGCTTTTTTTAATTTTAAATTTTTCACTTTTCACTTTTCATTTTTCATTCGCCTTCGGCGCTGGTGCAAGTTGAGAGCAACACAAAATGAACTTGTTTATTTTTTTGCGATAATCAATATGTCATTATCGTCATCATCAAGAGATTTCGCTAATTGATAAACTTTCTCAAATCGTTCACCGTATTTTGCTTTTTGTGTATTGTAATCCTTAGACAATATCTCTTCTTTGAATTCCTCCGCACTTTTCCAACTAATCAACATATTATCTATAAGGGGAGTTTTAGGAAAAAAATGTATGCCGCCATCCAGGTCATTTAACAACCTTCCCTCTTTTAAAAGCTTCAATTCTTTTGTCTTCTTATTAAATATACAATAAATCTGATTATTACTATTATGTCCTTTTTCAGTCAAAGATATAAACAAAAAAGATTCATCTTCAATAAGAAATTGGATTTTATGTCCTTTTAAATTAATCATAAATTCGTGAATATCTCTGATGTTATCAAATTTTGGAATATCAGGAGTGAGGGCCGTTTTATTATTTCCTAAATCCAATATGGCATAAGGAATCATGGAGCCATTCACAACTGAGAATAACGTGTCGCTCCCGTAGTCTAAAAATCTTATTTTATTATTAAAAGTATAAATAGATATAACAGAACCATATGACTGTCTATTATCCATTCTGCGAGGCGAATTATTGATATATTTGTTAATCACATTACCAATCGTATCAATCTCTATTGCATTATATACCGTTGTTGTATCATCTAACGCCCAAACTTGATTAGAGAGGCCTAATACCATTGTTTTATTTGCAGTAAAGACTCCTTTTCCAATTGTAGAGTAGGCATCATCTATTTGAAAATTATATAAGAAGTTAGCGTTTTTATCAAATTTGAGAACTTTCGTTCTTGTAAATAAATAGAAATTATTTGTTTCACGATCAACTATAGTTCTATATGGCACTGATATATAATCTGAAGGACCACCACCTTGTCGTGCCACCTGTTTAATAAATTTCCCCTCATGATTAAACAAATAAATATTGTAAGTATCGCGTATTACATAATTACCATCTACATACGAAATATGTTCTACTTCTCTCAACAATGAATTATCATTTGTTTCCAATGGAATATAAATTATTTCAGAGGCGACTGACGATAATGGTTCGGAATTTTCCTTTTCAAGAATATTTTCCAAAAAAACGTATAACGGTGGTTGATTATCGCCTCCATCAATAGTGTCCGAATTTCCGGACTTACTTCCTCCTGCGCAACTTATTAAAAGATAAAATGTTGCTAATAAAAAGAACGTTTTCGTTAAGCCAGAAGAGCAGAAACAAAGCTCGCTTTGGATATGCCTTGGCAAGAAAACGACTGAATTTATTCGAAACATTTTATTTCCCATATCTGATTATAGTCTGAGTTTTTTATATCAACTATTGCATCAAATCACAAAAGTTTCGCGTTTGATTACGAAGCAAAATTAGAGAAAAGATTCAAATACAGCAAATCCAAAGATGAAAAAACATAAACGGCGCCAAAGGTGAATGAAAAGTGAAAACACCGATTGAGTGAGAACAGAAGACAAGCTTGCTTGTATTATGCCGAACGTGAGGTGTTTGGACGTAGTCAAAAGTGAAAAATAAAAAGCAATAAAAAAGTAAACTTTTTGTTCTTCTCTCGGCTTGTGCTATCTTTGTCCAAAGAAAACGAAGATAGACGGCGCCTCCGAATAAAAAAAGTAAACTTTTTGTTCTTCTCTCGGCTTGTGCTATCTTTGCACCATAAAAAGAGTTTTTATGACAAGAATAATCGCTCTAATCTACGGATTCATAATTCTATTTTCGAGTTGCATAAAAGAAGAAGTTATTTTAAACGATAACGACGAAGAGGAAATTGTCAATAATATCACCAATAAAGAAAACAATGAAGACGATTCCCCGACTGTGACTTTAGAAAAGCAAGTCATTAAAATCGTAAACGAAGAAAGAGCAAAACTTAAACTCACGGCGCTACAAATTGATGAATCCTTAATGAAATCATGCGATATCAGGGCAAAAGAACTTGTAAATAGTTTCAGCCATACACGTCCTAACGGCAGTTCATGTTTCACATCTATCGAAACAAATTATAATGCAGCCGGTGAAAATATTGCATATGGACAAAATAGCGCACAGGCGGTTATAACAAGTTGGATGAATTCCGAAGGGCATCGAAATAATATTTTATCCGACAAATACACACATATTGGAGTCGGTTGCTACGAAAATGGCAACAGATTATACTGGGTTCAACTGTTTATCAGGAAAAAAGACGGATAAAAACAATGCACAAATCAATTGACAATTGACAATTAAAAAGACAAAAAAACAACAAATCAATAAATAAAAAAACATTTTCAATTTTCAATTAAATAAGTTTTCAATTAAATAATCGGGTTATGAACAAGTTAAATACTATACAACATTCCAAGGCGAAGATAATGAAAATCGTTATCGGATTACTATTTATTGCGGCTCTTGTCGCAAGTTGCGGCGAAAGAAAAGAAGCGCAAAAAATGCTTAATGAGGCTAAAGTATTATATGAAAACAAGCAGTTTGCCGCTGCTAAGATCGCCATTGACTCAATCAATATTTTATATCCCAAAGAGATAGAAGTGCGCAAAGAGGCGCTCACGCTGATGAGGCTTACCGAACGAGGTGAAAGCGAACAGAACATTGCTTTCTGCGACAGTCTTATGCCTATCCGCATCAATGAACTCGAAAATTTGAAAAAGGGTTTTGTTTTTGAAAAAGATCCTGAATATGATGATATCGGTAATTTTATTTGGAGAACAATGACGATAGAGCGCAATGTTGAGCGCAGCTATATTCGTTGCGGCGTAAACGAAGATGGTGAGATGTATATAACGAGTTTGTACTTCGGAGGGAGTCCGATAAATCATACCGGCCTTAAATTTTCGACCAACAACAATATGTTTGCCGAAACTCCTGCCATAGCGTATGACGGCGGTGTAAACTACCGTTTTAAAGATAATGGCAACACTTCGGAAGTTGTCACATATAAAGGTGATAATTGTAAAGAAGTGGCAAACTTCATATCCATCATCGATGAAAAATTGAGGGTAAAGGCCGAATATACAGGTGGCAAGCCATACTCCCTTTACCTGTCGGACAACGACAAAAAGGCTATTAAGGCAACTTACGAACTGGCATCGGTGTTAAGTGAGATAACTGCCATGAAGAAAGAAAAGGAGAAAGCCGAAAAAAAGATCATGCTGATCGACGAAAAACTAAAAAACACCAATTAGTAAGCCATTAATACAGCATATTAATTGAATTTATATTTAAAATTGTCAATTGTCAACGTTTCTTTATGTTAAAAAAAATATTAATGTGTCGCTTTCGGAACGGAAGCAATTGTCAATTGTCAATTTATTCCTATCTTTGCGCCCACTGAAAAATAATAATTTTGTCTTATGGCACAACAGGAAGATGTTTTTAAGAAATTAGTATCACATTGCAAGGAATACGGCTTCGTATTTCCGTCATCAGAAATTTACGACGGACTGGGAGCAGTTTACGACTATGGTCAGAACGGAGTTGAACTGAAAAACAATATAAAAAAATACTGGTGGGACAGCATGACGTTGCTTAACGAGAATATAGTCGGTATAGATTCGGCAATCTTTATGCACCCCACGATATGGAAAGCGTCAGGACATGTTGATGCATTCAACGACCCGTTGATTGATAATAAAGACAGTAAAAAACGTTACCGCGCCGATGTATTGATTGAGGAATATCTTGCAAAGATCGACGATAAGATAGATAAGGAAGTGGAAAAAGCCGCCAAACGTTTCGGTGAAGCGTTCGACGAACAGCAATTCCGCACAACAAACGCACGCGTCCTCGAAAATCAAGCAAAACGCGACGAGGTACATACACGCTTTGCAAAAGCGCTTAATGACTCCAACCTCGAAGACCTGCGCCAAATAATACTTGACTGCGAAATTGCATGCCCGATATCCGGAACACGCAACTGGACGGATGTTCGCCAGTTCAACTTGATGTTCTCCACAGAGATGGGTTCAACGGCTGACGGCGCAACGAAAATATACCTGCGCCCCGAAACGGCTCAGGGTATATTCGTAAACTTCCTCAACGTACAAAAAACGGGACGCATGAAAGTGCCGTTCGGTATCGCACAGATAGGAAAAGCGTTCCGAAATGAGATAGTGGCACGCCAGTTTGTTTTCCGTATGCGCGAGTTTGAGCAGATGGAAATGCAGTTTTTCGTTCGTCCGGGCGAGGAACTCGAATGGTTTGCCAAATGGAAAGAGATGCGTATGAAATGGCATCGCGCACTCGGTATGGGCGACAAGAAATACCGTTACCACGACCACGACAAACTCGCTCACTACGCAAACGCAGCAACAGACATCGAATTTGAAATGCCTTTCGGATTCAAAGAAGTAGAAGGTATACACAGCCGTACGGACTTCGACTTGTCGCAGCATGAAAAATATTCGGGAAAGAAAATACAATATTTCGATCCGGAATTGAACCAAAGCTATGTACCTTATGTAATAGAAACATCTATCGGCGTAGACCGTATGTTCCTCAGCATACTTTCGGGAGCATACCATGAAGAGATGCTCGAAGGCGGAGAAACGCGCGTAGTGCTTAAGTTACCGCCCGCTCTGGCACCGGTAAAATTAGCTGTAATGCCTCTTGTACGCAAAGACGGGCTTCCCGAAAAAGCAAGCGAGATAATGAACATTCTTCGCTTCGACTTCCGTTGCCAATACGATGAGAAAGACTCTATCGGCAAACGCTACCGTCGTCAGGATGCCATCGGAACACCGTACTGCATTACCATCGACCACGATACACTGAACGACAACTGCGTGACAATACGTTTTCGCGACACTATGGAACAGGAGCGCGTACCCATCGACAAACTGCATGGCATAATATCCGGCAAGGTGAGTATGCGCGGTATCCTCGAAAAACTAAAATAAACTGAATACACTAAAACTGATTATCAATGAAAAAGTACGGTTTATACCTGATGATGTTTGCTTTGGCTCTATTCTGCACAACATCATGCGGCGATGAAAAAGATAACCATCTTGAAATGTGGATGGTCGCTAATCAAAATGCATTTAATGCAATCAAAACCAATACTGAATACAAAGAATTGAAATCTACCGGAAACCAAGGCAGTATATACTACAAAGTCCTGAAAGAAGGAGACGGAACAGAACCTATTCTCTACACAAGCACAGTAGAATGTTATTATAAAGGCTGGCTTGTAGCAGATTATCCGGAGCTTAAAATTGAAAAAGACTATGTGTTTGACAAAAAATTATTCGACGATGGTTATCCGTTAAGTTTTGTTGTCGGAACAGGAGTAATAAACGGTTGGGAAACAGCGTTGCAGCACATGGTGAAAGGTGACAAATGGGAAGTATGGATACCATATCAGTTAGCATATGGCAGAACAGGAAGTGGAGCATCAATTCCCGGATATTCGACACTTGTTTTCGAAATAGAAGTTGTCAGCGTTAAAGGCATCGACGGAAAATAAAAAAAACGGGGCTTATACCCCGTTTTTTTTTACTTAAAATAAATTTCCCCAAAATGTTCCGGACAGTGGTAGTCGGGAGCAGGACGATTTATCGGACTCCACGTCACATAATGAGGATTTGCCGTTTCATCCGCGCATTTATAAAAATTCCCGCGTATCATATCCGGCAAATCGGATGCATCAATGCCCATCAAGTCAAACGGAATAGCCACTGTCAACTCCCACGAAAAGATGCCTTTCTTTTCGGCAAAAGGTTTACTGTTGACAGAGCTGTAACGGTGTATCTTCTCATACTCATTCGAAGTAAAAGGAGTACGTCCATGACGACCCTGTCCGCGAGCGGCAAGGCATGTCCCAATGCAGTTAAATTCAAAGTTCGTATAAAACAATTCGTCAGCTTTTCGCATAAAAAACTCAACGCAACTATCGGGGTGAACATATTCGCCATCTTCGGATGCCATTGCACGTAAAGACAATCCGCGCACAAAATAATGGAGGTACAACTCCTTATCTCCTCTCGCGATATCAAACGCGACAACAGGTTTATAAGGATATTCATCCCAGTTCACAATATCAATACTCCGGCGCAAAGCTTCCGTTTCCATCAACTCCGCCACGTCTTTCAATTCAAGACCGTCCAACGTCGGTACATAAGGCACTTTTAATTCATTCATATTCAAACTAATATATAGTTTGCAAATTTTGCCTGCCTACTTAGCACAACGCATGGGTTTAAGTTGTTTGAAAAAGTCATTACCCTTATTATCAACAAGGATGAAGGCGGGGAAATTTTCCACTTCTATTTTCCATATCGCCTCCATTCCTAATTCCGGATATTCAAGACATTCTACCTTTTTAATACTTTCGAGTGCAAGAATAGCAGCGGGACCTCCTATACTGCCGAGATAGAATCCGCCATATTTCTGACACGCGTCAGTCACCTGTTGAGTACGGTTTCCTTTGGCTATCATTACCATACTTCCGCCATGCGACTGGAACAAGTCCACATACGAATCCATTCGTCCGGCTGTTGTCGGTCCGAACGATCCTGAAGCCATACCCTTGGGAGTCTTAGCGGGACCTGCGTAATAAATTGGGTGATCTTTGACGTACTGAGGTAATCCTTCGCCTTTATCTATACGCTCTTTGAGCTTGGCGTGAGCTATATCGCGGCCCACAACGATAGTCCCGTTAAGAGAGAGACGTGTAGAAACAGGATATTTATCCAGTTCTTTCAATATTTCCCCCATTGGCCTGTTAAGGTCTATCTTAATGGCATTACCCTCTCCTGCCTGACGCAGTTCCTCCGGTATAAAACGTCCCGGATTATCTTCGAGTTTTTCAATCCATATACCGTCTTTATTTATCTTGGCTTTGATATTTCGGTCTGCCGAACATGAAACGCCCATCCCCACAGGACATGAGGCTCCGTGGCGCGGCAAACGTACAATACGAATATCATGTGCGAAATATTTACCGCCAAATTGAGCGCCTAACCCGATATTGTACGCTTCTTCAAGTACTTTCTTTTCAAGCTCGATATCTCTGAAAGCCTGTCCGCCTTCGTTTCCTTCGGTCGGCAGATGGTCATAATAATGAGCGGAGGCAAGTTTTACCGTTTTCAGATTTACTTCGGCCGATGTGCCGCCGATTGCAAATGCTATATGATACGGAGGGCAAGCTGCAGTACCGAGCGTCTTCATCTTTTCAACCAGAAACGGCACTAATTTATCGGGGTTCAGCAATGCTTTTGTTTCCTGAAACAGATATGTCTTGTTTGCCGAGCCTCCTCCTTTAGCTATGCAAAGAAACTTATATTCAGCTCCTTTAGTTGCATACAAGTCGATTTGTGCCGGAAGGTTACATCCCGTATTTTTCTCATCGTACATATTAAGCGGCACATTTTGCGAATAACGCAGATTTTCTTCCGTGTACGTTTTGAAAACACCTTTCGACAACGCCTCTTCATCGTCACCTTCCGTCCATACTTGCTGACCTTTCTTACCCATAATAATTGCCGTACCTGTATCCTGACAGAAAGGCAACTGTCCTTTAGCCGATGTCTCCGCATTACGAAGGAATGTCAGCGCCACAAACTTATCGTTCTCACTCGCTTCCGGATCGGAGAGGATTTTAGCCACCTGCTCCTGATGGTCCGTCCTGAGCAGAAAAGCAACATCACGAAATGCTGCATTTGATAGTTTCGTCAGCCCATCGGCTTCTACTTTAAGGATTTCTTTTCCTTCGAATGTTGTTGTCGATACATGCTCGTCAGTAAGCAAATAATACTCCGTCGTATCTTTTCCCATTGGGAACGGTTCCTGATATTTAAAATCCATAGTTAAATTATATAATGGTTAGTTAAAAGTTAAATTAAAAATTGATTGTGCATTGATTGATTGTGCATTGATTTTCTTGCATTTTTAATTGTCAACGTTCCTTGATGTAAAAAATATATCAATGTGTCGTTTTCAGAATGGAAACAATTGTGCATTGTCAATTGTCAATTGATTTGTGCATTGTTTCACCATTCAACCGCAGCCTGTCCGGTCTTAATAAGATATTCATTTGCTTTACTGAAATGTTTATTTCCGAAAAAGCCGCGGCTTGCAGAGAGAGGTGACGGGTGAGGCGATTGCAGCACAAGATTCTTGGTTGTGTCTATCATTGCCCCTTTGCGTTGAGCATACGAGCCCCAAAGTATATAAACAATATGATCGCGTCGGGTAGCGAGGCGTTGTATTACAGCATCGGTAAACGTCTCCCATCCTTTATTCTGATGCGAACCGGCTGTATGAGCGCGCACTGTCAGTGTAGCATTAAGAAGAAGCACTCCCTGATCAGCCCAACGAGTCAAATCGCCACTTTTTGGAATCGTTGTACTTAAATCCGACTGTATCTCTTTAAAAATATTTATCAACGATGGAGGGAAGCGCGTACCATCCTGAACAGAAAAACACAAGCCGTGAGCCTGCCCCGGCTCATGATAAGGATCCTGCCCAAGCAGCACAACTTTTACCTTATCAAACGGGCAATGATTAAATGCATTAAATATCATCGATGCCGGAGGATATACCGTACATTTACCATATTCATCGCGGACAAAATCCGTAAGCTGCTTAAAATATGGCTTTTCAAACTCCTCTATCAGACAATCCTTCCAACTTTGCTCTATCTTAACATCCATGTCTCTATCTGTTATTTTTTTTGGCAAAAGTAGTGCAAACCGAGAGAAGTACAAAATAAGCTCGTTTATTTTTATTCCAAGGCGCCTATCTTTTTCTCCCTCCCTATGGGGAGGGTTGGGGAGGGGCTTTTCTCATATACAAAAAACGGCATACAGTGGCACCGATTTTATTCTGTTCTCAAAACCGAAATTCTTTTTCGATATTCGAATACCGTAAGAACATTTATATTTCGTCATAAAAAGATTCATACTTTTGGAGCGAGTTCGTTTACCTGCTTTCACTTCAACGGGAATAATGTCTAAACCTTTCTGAATAACAAAATCAAGTTCAGCGGTGTTGTCATTTTTCCAATAAAGCAACGGAATCAAGTTAGCAGAGAAGGCTTGTGCAACATAATTTTCGGCAATGGCTCCCATGAACGGAATTTCTATCTCAAGAGGGGAAAGGATTGCCTGTGTCACAATGCCTGACTGCATAGCAAGCATACCAACATCCGACATATACAGTTTGAAATCACTCAAATCAATATAAACCTTTATCGGCATTGTACCTTGCGTAGTTTTTTGGCATTTAAGAACAATCCCGGCATACTTGAGCCATTCTATTGACTCTCCGAAAATAGTAGCGCTACCGCCTTTTTGTACGACACTAAATTGAAATTTGTGATTTTCTTTTGCCAATTGTGCAGGGATAGACTCATAACAAGCACGTATCTTAATGCTTGTTGCAGGATCTGAATATTTTGCCATGTCAGCAATATATTCATTTAATATTCTGTTTTGAATATCAGCGACAGCAACAAAGCTATTTGTTTTTATAAACTCCATGACCGTGGCAGGCATTCCGCCAACAATCAAGTATTGATTATAAAAATCTATAGCCATCGAATGTACATCAAGCTGTTCATTTGTCTTGAAATGTTCCCGAATCAGTTCTGCGAAGTTTTCTCTTCCTAATGCCCATAAAAACTCCTCAAAATCCATCGGAAATAATGTCATTTCATCGACTTTTCCAACGGGGAACGAGTATTTTTGTCGATTTAGTGCTACACCAAGCAAAGAACCTGCTGCAATTATATGATATTCAGGCGCTTGCTCGCAAAAATATTTCAACGAGGTAAGCGCTCTTTCACATGCTTGAATTTCATCTAAAATAACAAGTGTCTTACCCGGAATGATTCGTTGCGAGTGTACAGATTCTATATATCGGATAATAGCAGCAGGATCGAGAGTTTCTTCGAACTTTTCGGCAAAAGTTTTATTTATTTCGAGATTGACAATAATATAATTATCAAATTCACGTTCCCCAAACTCTTGTAAAGTATAGGTTTTCCCAACTTGGCGTGCTCCATTAACAATTAGCGGCATCCTTTCAGATTTACTTTTCCAGCTTACTAACTCATTAAATATTTTTCGTCTCATTTCTACATTTTTTCCGCAAATATACTATTATCTATGGAAAAATATAAATATTTTGTATTTTTCCATAGATAATCATGCTTTTTCTTAGATTTAGTGAAAATTTCGTGTAACGTTTTCGTAAGGATAACAATTATTTTTTGCCGATTGATATATTATTCATACTTTTGCAACGCTTTGGCCCCGTAGCTTAGTGAATAGAGCGTCAGATTCCGGTTCTGAAGGTCGTGCGTTTGAGTCGCACCGGGGTCACTATCAGAAAAAACCAAAACCTTTGCACATCAGTAATTTAAATAGAAAATGAACAAGTTAACTTTATTTTTAATGATTCTCATGATGCTTCCTTTACAAGAAGTGTATGCACAAAAAAACAAAAAAGAGGTAAGCGACCGTCAGTACTGGTGCAATCTGCTTTATGAAATGGCAGCTCCGGTATTGAGTAATATGAGTGAAGGCAAGCTGAAAGAAAATATGCAGGTAGAGGTTAGCCCATCATGGGATGGACGTGATAAAAACGTTACTTACATGGAAGCTTTCGGGCGATTGATGGATGGCATCGCGCCATGGTTATCACTGCCGGATGACGATACTCCTGAAAGCGTGCAACGCAAACAACTTCGTGAATGGGCTTTAAAAGCTTATGCACATGCAGTGGATCCCGAAAGCCCCGATTACCTGATGTGGGAAGGACATGGACAGGCTTTGGTTGATGCTGCGTTCCTCTGCGGGAGCTTCCTTAGAGCTCCGGAACAATTATGGGAGCCGCTTGATGAAACAACAAAAAAGAGGTATATCAAAGAATTCAAAGGATTACGCAGGTACACGCCCGTTTATTCAAACTGGATATTGTTTGTTGGCCGTATTGAGGCGTTCCTGATGTCAATCGGTGAAGAATATGATGCATATCGTATTGACATATCATTGCGCAAAACGGAAGAGTGGTATGTTGGCGACGGCTGGTATTCCGATGGGCCGCATTTTGCGTTCGATTATTATAACAGCTTCGTTATTCAGCCCATGTATGTTGAGGTTTTGCAACAATTACATAAGAATAACAAATCGCCAAGGGTAACAAAAGAGAGAGTTGAACGTGCAGAAAAAAGAATGCAGCGATACGGAGCTATATTGGAAAGACTTATTTCGCCGGAGGGTACATACCCTGCATTCGGACGTTCGATGACATACCGAATGGGAAACTTTCAGGTACTGGCATTATTGTCATTGCAGCAAAACTTACCTGAAGAGCTGACTAACGGACAGGTACGCTCTGCTTTGACGGCCGTCATGAAGCGTATGTTTGAAAACAAAGAGAACTTCAATGAAAAAGGATTTTTGCGATTAGGCTTCGTCGGTCATCAGCCAAAGCTTGCAGATGTATATACAAATAACGGCAGCCTGTATCTTACTGCGGAAGTTTTTCTTCCGTTGGGATTACCTGCCAATCACCCTTTCTGGCTATCTCCCGCAGAAAGTTGGACACAAAAGAAAGCATGGGAAGGAGAAGATTTTCCTAAAGACCATTCGCTTAGAGAATAATTTTTTCAAAAGCCGCGGTAATTCATAAGATTTCAGCCTTTTAAAAAAAGGAATTTATATATTTACAAGTGTATTAGTAGGGGATAATCCATAATGTCAAAAAAGCTTTTTAAATACTTGGCATTCGTTTATATATTCGTATCTGCCGTATATGCAGATGCGGAGGATTCGTCTAATTTAAAATTCAACCGCTTAACGACGAAAAACGGATTGCCAAGTAATGATATTCAAAAAGTTTATCAGGGTCGAGATGGGTATATATGGATTGCGTCAATGAATGGGCTATATAAATATGATGGGCATACATTCTATATATATAAATCAAACCTTTACAATCCGGAATTATTGAGTAACAACAATATTCTTTGTATTACTGAAGATTACGAAAACCACATGTGGGTGGGTGCAAAAGGATTGAATATGATAGATAAAAAGAGTGGAACTGTATATATAATTGATAAAGAAGAATTTTCGAACAACAATATCTCAACATTGCTTGTGACTAAAGACAATAGATTATTAGCTGGAACAGACAGAGGCTTATATCAGTATATGTATGATAAAGATTCCTGTATTGCGATAAATGAAAAAACCACCGACGGCGTGTTACCTTCTGCACCAATAAAAACACTTATTGAAGATTCGAGAGGACAAGTGTGGATCGGCACTTGGGATAGAGGTTTATATCGCTATGATCCTGAAGCAAAGAAGTATTATTCATATCCGAAAATGACTACAAATAATTCTGCACATGTAATATTTGAAGATAGTAAAAAACAAATATGGATAGGTACATGGGGAGAAGGGTTGTTCTTATTGGAAAATGCGTATGACAACGAAAAAGTCACTTGGATCTCTTATACAAATCAGAATAATGACCACAACAGCCTTGCATATAATATTATTTATGATATTTCCGAGGATACACACAATAACACATTGTGGGTTGGCACTCGTGATGGATTGAGTATTTTGAAAGACGAAAAAACAGGGTATTTTGTGAATTACTATCCGGGAGATAATGATAACACGATTTCCACGAATGAAGTCAATTCAATAATAAGGGATAATCAGGGAATGATGTGGCTTGGGTTGTTGGGCGGTGGAATAAATACTGTTATTACACGAAAACCTTACTTCAGAACATATAACTTTGACCAACTAAAACAAAAGATAGGAACAAACTCTATAAGCAGTTTATATGTAGATAATGATGGGATATTCTGGTTAGGGGTAAGAAATTACGGTTTGGTGCAGTACGACAGAGGCAAGCAATTGTTTAAGCTATATAATGAGATTGACGGCTTCTCAACACTTGACATAATGACATCAGTCATGTCAATAACACAAATATCTTCCAAGAAGCAGATATGGATTGGAGCTTATGACACAGGTATTATTGCATATGAAAAAAGAAACAAAGCCGGTAAAATAACACAATACAGCCCAATTAACACCTCTTGGCTTGCGGGTGGACAAGTTTACGATGTATATGAAGACCCGCTGTCGAATATTTGGATAGGTACCGAACGCGGATTATCCATGTTGGCATCAGACAATACATACATACGTTTCAACTCCATTGAATGTGACGGCAGAAAATTAATTTCGTCTGTAATAATAGACATTGAAGGTGGCGTAAAAAGTGATGAGATTTGGATTGCAACAAATAACAACGGAGTATTCAGGTTGAACAGAAGCGAAAAAAATGTAGAGGATTATACTGTTAAATGCTATTCAATCAGCAATAAAAAATTGAATACCATAAATGCCTCATGCATTCATAAAGATAAAAAAGAACGTATATGGATTGGCAGCGATGGCAGCGGATTGAACTTGTTTGACAGAGAAAGTGATACATTTATTTCTGTTCATAAAGATTGGAATTTGCCCGGAGATGTCGTATCAAGCATACTTGAAGATGATAATGGGAACCTTTGGTTAGGGTCAAATGTCGGATTGGTCAGATTAACAGTAAAAGATGATTTATCCGGAATAACTTACCGTCATTTCACTGTGGCTGATGGTCTGTGCGACAATTCATTCAACCGTAAAGTAGCTTTTATAGGTAATGACGGAGAAATGTTTTTCGGAGGTCCTCAAGGTATTAACAGCTTCTATCCGGAACAAATTGAAGACAATTCTTCATTTTTTCCTTCGATTGTTATAACAGATATAAAAACACATAACCGTTCGTGGATAGGCCTTGACAATAAAACGAGATATAAAATATCGGAACTTGCCCCCGGTTATACCGAAAAAATAAAACTTGACTATCAAAGTAATAACTTTAGCATTGAATTCGCTTCATTAGGATATGAAAATCCGGAACAGCAAATGTATGCATACAAACTCGACGGATTCGACAATGACTGGAGATATACAAACTCATCGGGACGATATGCACATTATACCAATCTCAAGCACGGCTCTTATATATTTACACTAAAAGCCACTAATGAAAATGGAGTATGGAGTGATCAAATAAAAACGTTACAGGTAGAAATCCTCCCTCCTCCTTGGAAAACGTGGTGGGCTTATTTAATATATGCAATTACGGTAATATCAATTGTCATATTTGTTCACCGTATGCTGGTAAATCGCATAAAATTGAAGAACAAGCTACACATACAAGAGCTTGAGAATGCCAAAGTGGAAGAGATAAATCATTCCAAACTACAGTTTTTTACGAACATAACTCACGAACTACTTACACCGCTGTCAATTATTTCCGCTTCGGTAGACGAATTAAAAAAAGATATTCCCGGATATTCATCACAATTTAAAGTGATGTACAGTAATATTAACAGACTTGTACGACTTCTGCAGCAGATTCTCGAGTTCAGAAAAGCCGAATCAGGAAACCTGAAACTCAAAGTATCACAAGGAGATATTACAATGTTTGTAGCTAATAGTGTAGAAGGTTTTCGCCCACTAATAAAGAAAAAACAGATAAGCCTGTCATTAGAATGTAATCCGACCACATTCAACGCTTATTTTGACCCTGACAAATTAGATAAAATACTTTACAATCTATTGTCAAATGCATCAAAGTACAACCGAAAGAACGGTAGTATAAGGGTTGAATTAACAAGAGAAAACGATAATACAGCCATATTAAATGTACAAGATGAAGGTTTCGGCCTTTCGGACGAAGTCCAAAAGACCCTCTTCAAGCGCTTCTATGAAGGTGAATACAGAAAGTTCAATACTATCGGAACAGGTATCGGATTATCCCTGACAAAAGACTTGGTTATTTTACACGGAGGAGATATTTCCGTTGAAAGTGAAGAAGAAAAAGGTACAAAATTCACGGTAAAATTACCAATAAATCGCAGCGCATATGACGAAGACAGCATTGATGATTCTTTCACTATATCAAACGACAATTCAGATGATTGGCTACAAGAAGCTGATGATGACCTCTTTACTGAAGAGGAAGATATGGATGAAGACGGACAAAATAGCCGGTACAATTTATTGATTATAGAGGATAACGAAGATTTACTTAAACTTATGGTAAAACTTTTAAGCACCGAATATAATATCAAAACTGCAACAAATGGAAGAACAGGGCTTGATATCGTAAAAACCGAAAATATAGATATTGTAGTTTCGGATATCATTATGCCCGAGATGGACGGCATAGAACTTTGTAAAGAAATAAAGAATAATATAGAAAGCAGCCACATCCCGGTTATAATGCTCACATCGAAAATGAGTGATGATGACCGCATAAATGCTTATGAATCGGGAGCAGACGCATATATCAACAAACCATTCAATTTAAGTTTGCTGCATGCTCGAATTAACAATTTATTAAAAGCAAGGGAACACACGAGCAGAAATTTTAAAAACCAACTCGTTTTTGAATCAAAAGAATTGAATTACACTACTCTTGACGAAGAATTTTTAAAGAAAGCCATTGACTGCGTACACAAGAATCTTGATGACCCCGATTATGACCAAACACAATTTATAATAGATATGGGCACCAGCCGCTCTACCTTATTCAGGAAAATGAAATCGCTGACCGGCATGAGTTATGTATCATTTATCCGCAACATACGCCTAAAGGCTGCATGTCGAATCATTGAAGAAAAGAAACAAATAAGAATTTCCGAACTTGCCTATGCCGTAGGATTTAATGACCCAAGATATTTCAGTACATGCTTCAAAAAAGAATTTGGCATGCAACCGCGTGAATATTTTGAGAAGTATGTTCAAATTTGACTTTCCCTAATATCACCCTGTAGCTTTATATTTTAATATATAATGTTAAAAAAACTTCATGAGTTATTTTTAAACATTATAGAAACAATATTCGCTGTTATAATGGGTGTCTTTAAATAATTTTGCCATCTCAAAAAGCTAATATGGTGTCAACATTTTGATTGATATTAAATCTACATGTATACACATTTTTGTTAAATATATAATGTATTGTTATGAGAAAGAAGAACTTTATGTCTATGTATCGGCAGTTGCGTTATCTCTGTCTGCCGGTATTTTTTTGTTTGTTTTCTGCCATTACGCATGCGCAGAATGTGAAAATAACCGGTACGATTGTCGACAACTTGGGAGAACCGTTACCGGGAGTAAGTATTGTTGTTAAAGGTACTACCGTAGGAATTGCTACCGACGTAGACGGGAACTATTCCTTGCAAGTACCCGATAATGCTACACTGATAGTCAGCTACCTTGGTTATATTACGCAGGAAATACCTGTTGGTTCAAAGACAGTAGTTGATGCTGTGCTACTTGAGGATATAATGAATTTGGAGGAAGTAGTAGTAGTCGGATACGGTACGATGCGAAAGAAAGACTTGACCGGTTCAGTGATTCAACTTCGTCCCGAAAATATTGCCGTTGATAATCCTAAAACAGTTCAGGATATTCTTCGAGGTACTGCGGGAATGGCTGTCAATTATGACGCTTCGGCAAAGGGAGGAGGTTCTATACAAATCCGCGGACAACGCTCTGTATATAGCGACGGCGGACATAATGAACCATTGCTTGTTGTTGATGGAATGATGTTTTTTGGCGAGCTTTCGGAAATCAACCCTGACGACATAGGGCAGATTGACATCCTGAAAGACGCTTCGGCTGCTGCCATTTATGGAGCTAAGGCGGCAAACGGTGTTATTATCATCACCACCAAAAAGGGTAAGTTAGGCAAACCTGTTGTCAATGTTAGCGTTAATGTAGGCACCACAACAAAGAGTGCATATCGTGAAATGTGGAATGCCGATGAATACATGCAACATCGTGAGGATTATTATAAAGCGGCCACTTATGGGTTAAATTCTAATACCGGAGCTTATGAAGCTTACCAGACAGGTTCGGCTCCGTATGGATATTTTGACAATCCCAACACACCCGGACTCGACATTAATACATGGCGTACTACCGGATCAATTCTGCCATTCGACGGAGAATCCGACCGCAGTCTTTATGCACGACGCATCGGCCTTGGCGGTGAAGGAACACAATTATTATTGGAAAATTATATTGCCGGAAGAACATATGATTGGTGGAAACATACATTCCGGACAGGTATCAATCAGGATTACAATGCCAGCGTTTCGGGAGCCAGCGAACGTATAAATTACTATATGTCGTTTGGTTATCAGAAAACCGAAGGTGCCGTATCAGGAAACTTTTTCGATAACATTCGTTCCAATGTCAAGGTAGAGGGAAAGGTAAACAAATGGCTCGAAATTGGCGCCAATATAAATTTTCAAAATCGAAGTGATGGGGATATACAGCCCGATTTGACAACATATGATTATGATGCTGCCAAGAATCAGTTACGAAACTCTCCATATAGTGTTTATAAAAATGACGACGGAACATTGGCGCAGTTCCCGAACGGAGTAAGTGCGAGATTACCGGGTACAAACTTTGATTTCGAACGTCAGTTTATGAAATTAGACAAAGGATTTTATGTCCTCAACACTATTTTTAATGCAAAAGTGACTTTGCCATTCGGAATAACCTACACGTTCAATGCTCAACCAAGATACCAATGGTTTCACGATTATTATTGGGAATCGGCGGCTCATCCAACTTGGGCGACAAGTCATAGAGGATTGGTCAACAGAGAAAATCAATGGCGATTCGACTGGGGTCTCAATAATCAGATTCATTGGAATAAGACCTTTGATCAGGTACATAACGTAAATCTAACTCTTGTACAGGAAGCCGAAAGAGTTCAATCATGGCAAGACAGAATAGAAGCGCGTAACTTCCAGCCATCGGATGCTTTAGGATTTCATAATACAGCCAATAGTACAAAGGATAACAGTAGTTATTCGACAACTGATACGAGACACTCGGCCGACGCTTTACTTGCACGAGTGTTCTACACTTATGCCGACCGCTACATGCTTAATGCTTCAATTCGTCGAGACGGTTATTCAGCTTTCGGGCAAAGTAATCCATACGCTACATTCCCGTCTATAGGGGGAGCGTGGACATTTACCAATGAAAAATTCTTTAATTTCGAACCGCTGGATCATGGAAAATTGCGCGTCACATGGGGTAAGAACGGTAACCGTGCTCTTGAAGACCCATACATATCGCTTGCTAATCTTCAAACAGGAGGAACTAACAGATATGGATATATAGATAGCCAGGGTAATTTGTCTAATTTCCATTACTTACAAATCAATCGTATGGCAAACCCTAATTTGCAATGGGAAAAATCGGAAGCTTGGAACTTCGGATTGGATTTCAGTTTATTCAGAAACCGCCTTTCAGGTTCAATTGAATACTACTCTACAAAAACGCATGATATGATTATGAGTCAGACATTGACACAATTCTCCGGCTTTGACAAGATGACTACCAACCTCGGTGAGGTATCCAACAAAGGTATAGAGATCAGCCTTAGCTCTACTAACGTCAAAAACAGTGTGTTGGAATGGAACACATCCTTTAATTTTTCGTTCAATAAAAACGAAATCTTACATCTTTACTACGAATATGAAGATGTACTCGACGCTAACGGAAATGTTATAGGAACAAAAGAACGTGACGATATCAGCAGCGGCTCCTACGGTTGGCATATCGGACAACCCATTAATGCAATATGGAGTTTCCGCCAGATCGGCATCTGGCAAGCTGATGAAATTGAAGAGGCTAAGGAATACGGGCAAAGACCGGGTGATCCGAAGATTCAAAAAAATCCCGACAACCCACTTCAAAAAAATTCAAGCGGCCAATATACATACGATAATGGCGACAAGTATTTTTTAGGACAAACAGTAGCTCCAATAAACATGTCTTTGCGTAATGATTTCACTCTCTTCAAAGATATTACCGTTTCGTTCAACATGTATTCGCGTTTAGGGCACAAAAGTCTTTCGGGAAACTATCTGAATAATGATAATGCCAGCAACATCTTAGTTCAAGGCGCCAACGAATTTAAAAAGGAATATTGGACACCCGAGAATCCATCGACCAAATACGCACGGATTCAAGCAACCGGACCGAGCGGGGCAACAAGTCCGCAGAAATTATTCGACCGTTCATTTGTACGCTTCGAAAATATTTCAGTAGCATATAAAGTACCTAAAAAGTACATTTCAAAGATTGATATCGAGAGATTAGTTATAAATGCAACCGTTCGTAACGTTGGTGTATGGTGTAAAGATTGGCCTTACGGCGACCCTGAAACAGGCGGGCTTGCAACAAGAGTGTTTTCAGTTGGATTGAGTGCAACTTTCTAAATTTTAAAGACATGAATATTATAAATAAAACCAGAAAAAAATTATTACGGACAATGGCATTGGGAATCATTTTAGCAGGTGCCACATTGTTCAGCAGTTGTTCCGAAAGTTTTCTTGAGCCCACCCCACTGTCGTTCTATGAGCCGGGTGTGACATTGTCTTCCGAACAAGGTATGCAAGCTGCTATGGCGATAGCAGACAGACATCTTCGCAGTTATTGGACTCATGCTGAAAATAACACAGGTCACAACTCCAACCCTATGGGTACAGAATATATGTTCTCCGATATGATGGCTTACGGTAAAACGGATGAGACTGCAACCGGAATAAATTTTTCCATTGCAACTCAATTAACCCCTCAAAATGCAGGTAGTGGCGAAACCGGTGGAAACTCAAACGGAAATGTGATACAATATTTTTGGTATGAGACATATAGTGGTTTGAAATACGCAAATACAGTCATTAATTATATTGACAATGTAACAGGTATGGATGAAGCTACTAAAAATGCATATCTTGGCAGAGCGCTTTTTCATCGCGCTTATCGTTATTATGCATTAGTTTTTCAGTTTGGCGACGTTCCATTGATCACCCAGATTCCTTCCGTACCTAAATTCAACTACCGTTCGACTAAAAAAGAGGCAATTCTGGAGATGATAACGCTTGATATGGAAAAGGCTATCGAATTAGTTCCCAATCAATCTGATATGGAATACAAGGGAATGGTTAATAAAGGTGCTTGCCGTATGTTGCTTATTAAATGTTATTTAGCTACAGGCCAGTGGCAAAAGGCAAAAGAACAGGCGGATATTTTGATTGATCAGTCGGGCTACGCACTGGTACACGGAGGTGACGGATTAGGACAATTCGGAGAATGGATTGAAGGCGGTGAACCTGAAACATGGCCTATCAGCAGAAACGTTATTTGGGACTTGCATCGTTCCGAAAATAAGCTGAATGCACAAAATACAGAAGCCATTATGGTAATGCCGAATCGCGGATTACAAAGCGAATCATTTCGTCAATGGCTCCAAATGCGTATTTACGGAGCTTTTTGGAATTCCGCAGCTATCCAAACACCTGATGGCGTTCAGGGAATGCTTACTACTACACGTAGCCAAACCGATCTGTATGATGAGAAAAATGATATAACAAGGGCAGTAGGTAGAGGTATAGGCGTCTTCAGACCAACAGCTTTTGCTCAATATGGATTATGGTCGGTTAATGGAGTCAATGATGAGGGAGACTTACGTCATAGAAGCGATGTCGGCAATTGGGTTGAAATGACTAAACTGAAATACAATAACAGAACCTCGTCATTTTATGGAGAAAATATAATGCTTTATCATCCGGAGACCGGTGCATTATTATGCAACGACACTGTTCGTTGCTGGTATAACTGGCCTCACTACAAATATTGGAATCTTGATGTAGGAGCTGAAGCCAACCTTAACTCTACTGCATTTAATGGAGCTACAGGCGGAAGTACAGGAGGTCATGGCGATATTTATCTTTACCGTCTGGCGGAGACTTACCTGCTTCGCGCAGAAGCCAAGTTCTATTTAGGCGACCCCGGCGGAGCCGCGGCCGATGTGAATAAAATACGTGAAAGAGCCAGATGTACAAAGCTATACACCACTGTAACCATAGGCGATATCATGAACGAACGCGCCCGCGAACTGCATATGGAAGAATGGAGAAATGTCGAGTTATCCCGCGTTTCACGTTGCCTCGCTTTGAGTAATCAGCCTGATGAATGGGGCAATACATATAATATCGATAACTACGACAAACAATCAGGTACAGATGCTGCCGGAGGAAGTTACTGGTGGCAACGAATGGTACATTATAATGATTTTTATAACAGCCCTAATAATCCTATACAGTCAAATAACCGCACACAACATTACACATTAGACAAGTGTAATTTCTATTGGCCCGTACGACAAGCATTTATTGATTCAAACAGAGAAGGTAAGCTTGCTCAAAATTACGGGTATCCCGGTTACGATGCGAATACTCCCGTATGGAGTTCTTGGCAGGAAGCTGTCGAGGATGAATCTAAAGTAGATTAGTATTGCAACCTGATCGGTAAAAAAAACTGCCGGGGCATTCGCATTAATGCGTTGTTCCGGCAGTCTCTGTTTTTTGTGTATAACAGCTTTAGTTGTTAAGATACATTTACGTCATAAAGTATCTCAATATATGCTATTTATTGGATACCTAAAAAAAATTATGAATAAGAAACTGTTTAAATTTTGCTCGTTAAATTTTTCAAAACTATTTTTCGGGTAGTTGATTACTTTATGAAGCGATAATAGCGGGCTATTTGAGCTGAGTAAAG
>JGI994J12354_10001075_pt1 | contig 27729 bp, 19 predicted proteins | sample IntmicLarv3ML3BL_FD_12354 | JGI IMG/M metagenome (IMG submission 12354) | reverse complement strand
AATCCCGGAATAGTGAGCGGACGAACGGTGTTGTCGATAGTTTTCGTCCCACTGCGGCAGGTGAGCACAAGATGCCCGCCGTTATTCACATAATCGGTAAGCCTCTGTGCTGTCTGTTCCGACACCACATTAAGCGCAGGAGCAAACACCAGCTTATATTTGGATAAATCGGTATATTCAGATACAATATCAGCATTCACGCCGAGCAAATAAAGGCTCTCATAAAAGTTGTTAACAAACGTGTGATAATTAAATGTAACCGACGCCGGCTGGATGGAATGACTCCACAAATTATCAAAGGAGCGTATCACCGCAACCTCCGACTCCGGCACAGTGGCGGCGATATCAAGCCCCCGCAATTCCGCGCCCAACTGTTTTATTTCATCGTACCTCGCACCCGGAATACCGTCATGGTCGAGTATCCCGTGCCAGTACTGTTCAACACCAAACAAACACGCGCGCCAACGGAAAAACACCACAGCCTCCGCGCCGTGCGCGAATGCCTGCCACGCCCACAGGCGCAGCTCACCGGGAGGCGGCATTCCACCCATCGCGCTCCATCCGCAAGGGCCGCTTTGCTGTTCCATCACCCAAAACGGACGCTGCGGCTTGGTTCCGCGCGTAATATCGTGGCACAGCGCCGAACCCTGTGGCCAGCCGCGCCCCCACTGGGTGTCCATGTAGTTGTCCCAGCACGCGAAATCCAGCGACTCCATCATTTTGTAATAATCAATTTCGCCATATGTTCCCATCTCGTTGGTGGTAATCGGCATGTCGGAATATTTGCGAACAATTTCCACCTGTTCATTCTGAAAATTAATAACAGAATCAGATGAAAAGCGTTTAAAATCAAGGTAAAGAGAGGGATTTTGTCCACGGGAAGGTCCATCGGATGTATCACATGTCGCGGCACTTGGCAGCTCAATTTGGTCAAAAGAATCGTATATTTGGCTCCAAAAAACCGTGCCATATGTTTCATTAAGCTTGTCTATTGAACCATATTTTGCCTCAAGCCACTTATGAAACGCTGCTTTGCAGTTATCGCAATAGCAATAAGCAGTATCCTGACAGCCAAATTCATTGTCTATCTGCCATCCGATAACATGAGACATTTTCCCGTAATGCCGCGCCATTTCCTCCACAATTTTACGAACATATTCACGATATACGGCACTGTTGGCGCAATAGTGGCGGCGTGTACCGAATATGCGCGGATGCCCGTATTTATCCTGTTGGAGAATATCCGGATGCATATCGACAAGCCATTTCGGCGGTGTAGCGGTTGGTGTACCGACAACAGTATCAATATTGTGCCTGCCCAAAAGCGATATTACATCATCAAGCCATTTCCATTCAAACTCGCCGCAACGCGGCTCAAAAAGCGACCACGCGAATTCACCCATCCGCACAATAGTAATATTAGCATCCTGCATCATCTTCGCATCAATCGGCACGCGCTGCGCCGGCCAATGCTCCGGATAATAATCCGCTCCCAACCTCATATTCTTACTCTCCCTTTGCAACATCATTCATATCCCAACCGTGACGGGCGGCTTTGCTGTCCGCCACGATTGGGAAACTGCTGTTCATCCTATTTTGAAGGCGGAATCGGCGCAGCACCTTCCGGGAACTGCCATCCCTGTGCCTTCATGGTTTCTATCCAAATTTTAAGCTCCGCATCATATTTTGTCCCCAACTCCTTGAGATAATCGCTGTAACTCAAGCCCTCTCTTCTGCGTTTCAAATCCATTTCCTCGCTGAGTGTTTGCAGAGTGGGATGAATCGGAGTACCCGGCGCGGTATACAACGCGCTTTCTTCCATAATCTTATTTCTTTGGTCGTAAATCGCTTTTGTTGTGGCGTTAAGCGTCGAGGCATACAGCGTATCAATTTTCTCCATTGTCGGCTTGTGCGCGATATAATCCGGCACAGCAGATTTCGGATGCTCAGTCAAATCAATCTTTGTAAGGCTTTGTAAAACATCGGTGACAACATATTTACAGAACAACCACCCGCCGTTGGGGTTTTTCGCGCCGGTCGGAATACCGACATACTGCCATATATACGAATATATAACAGACTCGTCCATTCCCGGGGCAATAGGCAGCGGAGCAATGCCGAAATCTATATTTGCGGAAGTAAAGGTGGTAAGCTGTGAAAGGCTGGCAATCGCCATACCGGTGTTGCCCTCCGCAAAGCTGAAATTAACCTCAGAAGGCAATTTGTTGTCAATCAAATCGGAAAATTTGCTGCAATATTCCATAACATCCTGAACATATTTTTCGGAATGCCGTGACCAAAGACCATATTCATCAAGGTCGCTTTTCTTGAGAGTGGGCAGCATCTGATAAGCATATGGGCCTTCGGTACCATTCACACTGAATCCGATTTGTGTTGCCTTGCCGGCAGAATCGGTGACCACCAATTTTTTGGCTGTTTCATACATTTCGTCCCATGTAGACGGGGGATTATTTTTATCAAGACCGTTTTGTTCAAAAATTTTCTTGTTGTACACCAAACACAGATGGGATGTCTTGTACGGCAAGCCATAATAATTGCCGTCAAGGAACTTGAGCATACTCATCAAATTCTCGTCCATATTGGACAAATTAACATCCGTGTCCTTTTCAAGATAGTTGCTCAGCGACTGCAAATATCCTCCATAAGTGGTGGAGGGATATCCTGCGGAATTTCCGTCATTCGACAACCAGAAATCCGGCGGATTTCCGGCTTGAATTGATGCCAGCAAATCCTCGGTTGATGTAATATTTTCCATACGTTCAACCGTATATTCGGGATATTTCGCCTTAAAATCATCAAATACAAAATTATATTTGGCATCATCCTCCCACCATCCGCCGTTGAATGCAACGCGAATAGTTTTGCTGGTCGGTTCAAACTCATCGGCAGTATCGCTGCCGGGATTTGAAGACGGGTTCCTGCCACTCGTGTCGGTGCATGCCGCCATCGTCAGCAAAAGCGCCGCGGCAATCATCAAAACCAATAGCTTCTTTAACATAACATTTCCTTCTTTCTATTTTTCATTGACATCAACGTCAAAAATCGACAATGTTCCGCCAGCGGTGTTCCACACCATAATTTCAAGAGTGTCCGTTTGGTTTTCAAACTCAACCGTCATATTAGTATTTCCTTTTTCCAATATCTTAACCAACTTATTTTCGTCATCCGAAACCGCCAAAACTCCGCCACAATCAACAAGTGCATCAACCGTTACCTCCACGGTTTTTGCGCCGCATTGCATACGGCGGGCAATTCCACTGCCCCTGCCGTTCATAACTATGCCGTTATCCTTTTCGAATACATCGCCATATTGGCAAAAATCATTAATTCCTTCCGAAAACGGCAAAGCGACATGATAATCGTCATCATAATCCAGTTCAATCAAATCCACGTATTCAACAAATACAGCACCCGCGCCGTTCTCATTGCGAACACCTATATACTGTCCGGCATCAAACCATTTATCGTTTCCGGTAAATTCAAGCTCAACCTCGTGATACTCCGCCGCCGTACCGGTAAAATATGAACGAACCTCGTCGCCTGCGGCGTTCCGCCAAAACAGACAAGCTCTTACATCGGGACCTTGCAAACGTGCCTTAGCCCGCACGACATATTTGCGTTCCTTTGTCCACCACGGAATCGGAGAGAAAAACTGCCCGCCCGCCGAGGTTATGCGTGTTGTCATCCCCGGTCGAATGCTGTCATACATAAGGCGGGTGTCGCCGGTATAATTGCATCCCTCCAAATCGGGGCCATACATCTCCAAACGAAGCATCCGATAACCCTTTGCGGTTTTACGCTCCGCCGGAGCTGCAAACAACGCATCCGCACCTTTTTCCGCAATCACTCCGGCACAGCGGCCTTCTTCAAGGTATCCGAAAACCGGCTGCTTCAAGAGGTCGCGTGGATCGGTCAGCCGGGGAGCGGCGGCAGCTACCGCACCACGAACCGCTTCATCGGTTATTTCAACATTACCGCTTAAAACCGTGTTTTTATGGCTGCGGTCATTAACCGTATCAACCCCATCGGTAATCAAAATGTTATCACTGACCACAATATCGGTGCATTCCTCCGGTAAATCACGGTTATACACCGCATGCAACCCCTTGGAAGCATTGAAGAAATTCTTTTCAACAATCATTTTTTCAAACGGCGTATCGTTCGGCGCGGAATAGTTGACACAACCATAGCCATCAACGCGGGTAGCATCCTCAAAGGATACACAATATCTGATAGCATTATTCTTCCAGTTTTTCTCGGTACATGTTCCGCCAAATTCACACAGCAGATAACCCGCGCCCTCATTGCCATAGGAATAGCAGTACTCTATTACGCAATCCTCGACCTCGCCGTCAATGTCAAAGCCGTCGCCGTCCACTGCGCCGGGTTGAGTGCGGTTATCCCGTCCGATACATCTGCTAAACACTACATCAACACATCCACAGCAGCACCACATACCAACAGGGCCATTAACATTTATCTGCCGCTGTCCCCATCCGTTTCCTGCCGCCTCGCAAAATTCCACAAGAGCATGATGGGTACCGCCAATAACAATACCGCTTCCGCTGTGATTATCCACAGCGGTGTAATCGCCGGCATTATCGTACACCTTACAGTATGCCAGCCGTATATTTCTGCTATACACGCCGTCATTACCACCGGTGGATATACCAACCGCACCGTTATCGTGGGCAAAACAACCAACAACCTCCGACCGCTCACATCCGCGCAGAGTTATACCCGCCACATGGAAATATGCCGCTTCAATATTTTCAATACGCACACTGCGGCTGTTAACAACTTCAATACCCTTTGACCCGTTGCATTCCTTCCATCCAAGCCCCTCAAGTCTCAGCCCGAACACATCAACGTTTTCACAATCAGAAATAGCAATGCAAACGCGCGCGCCGGGTCTCAAAACCGCGGCACCAACGCCATAACTGCCAACGGTAATATTTTTAAAACCGCGCAGCTCCAAAGCATCGTTAAATACCCCGCCGCCCTCAAACAATAACGTGCACCCGTCCGAAAAACCCTTTGTCATGGCTCCCCGCACCGACCTAACCGCCGATTCAGGTGTCAAACCGTCAGAAATATCATTGCCGTTCGAATGGACATAAATTGTACAGACGCTTTTCATAAGTCACCATTCCTTTTCAGAAAACAGTCGGTTTTATGTCAATAAGTAAACGAATGTCACAAAGACCACAACAACCATTCTCTATATTCTATATACATATAATATCATGCCGCCACTCATCTATAAATGTACATACATTTTTTTATATGGACAAATACACTTTTTATTTGACATATGGAATTTTATTGGTTATTATATATACAACAATATTAATCTTTCGTTTATTTGAAAAGAGGTATGCGAATAATATGATGACATATATTCACGAAACTCGTGTAAACGACCCCCGCAACACAGGAGTTGAGGATAACAGCACTTATCTTTCAATAAACTCTGTCGGCTACTACTCCATCGACGACTTACGCGATGGTGATTTGTCAAACACCTTCCGTTACCTGCGCCGCAAGGATTATTTGTTGTGCCTTGTAAGCGGCAGCCCCATGCTGGTCAACATAAACAACGAAGAGCTCGAATTAGTGGAAGGCGCAATGCTTTTTTCACCCGGGTCCAGAATTCAATACAGCGACAAGTTCCGCGATGGCGCGTGCACTATGTACTGGGTGCATTTCACCGGATACGGAGTTGACGACTTACTCAAGCAATGCCGGCTGACCGCTCCCGGAATTTTTGAGACCAGCTCAATAAATGATATTTCGTGGATTTTTTCAAAAATGCTCCGCGAAATGAATCTTAAGCAAATAGGATACGAATCCGTCACAGCAGGGCTGCTTATACATCTGCTGGGGCTTATAAACCGCCAAAACAAAAACGAATCTATTCGTGACCAACGAATATTACAGGTGCTTGACTATATATCCAATAATTATAACAGACGGCTTCAGGTTTCGGATTTTGCCAAAATTTCCGGACTTAGTGTAAGTCGGTTTACAGTTTTGTTCAAGGATAATGTCGGCGAATATCCCACAAAACACCTCAATAATTTGCGTATAAACAAAGCATGTGAGCTTATGAAATTTTCAAAGCTGTCCATACATCAAATTGCGTTGGCTGTGGGATTTGAGGACGTTTTTTATTTCAGTCGTGTGTTCAAAAAGAAAATGGGGATTCCTCCAAGTCATTATATCAATAAAATCAATCCAAAGCAATCGGATACTAAGTGAAATTTTAGGAAAGCGTGATAATATTTATGGAATATCGTTATGAATTTCTCTTTCCGAACGAGCTTAAACAATGTATAGAGCAAATGCCGGTAGCTTTTGTGCCAACCGGACTGCTTGAATGGCACGCAAACCATCTGCCGCTCGGACAGGACGCGCTAAAGGCTCACGGCATTTGTGTGAATGCCGCCGAAAAGCTCGGTGGCGGAGTTGTTCTCCCTCCAAACTATTTTGGCGCGCCGGGATATTCAACGTATTTAGGAACTCTCACATTTTCTGAAAAAACGCTCACCCCGCTGTTTTTGGAATATTTCGAACAGCTGAAAAAAATCGGATTCAAGTTAATTGTACTGCTCACGGGGCATTACGGATATGTGCAGGTAGATTTTATAAAGGGAGTAGCCAGGCAATTCCGCAAGCTGCATCCGGATGTCGGAATAATTGCGATTCCCGAATATGAGGGGATACTCATTGACGGGGAACAGCCTAACGACCACGCCGGAAAATGGGAAACCTCCATGTTTTGGCATCTGTGCCCACAGCACACGCGAATGGATGAATATGATACCATAATTGATGATATGAAAACGTATACAAACGCTCCACTTGATTACTACAACGAGAACGCACACTGGGATTTTGGATATGATGTGCGTGAAGCATCATCACCTGCGCTCGGAAAAAGAGTAATTGATGCCATCACTGATAAATTGGTACAAGACATCAATACCTTCATGTGCAATATTTCATAAGCATCCGAGCCTTACTACCCTAACAAAAGCATATAAAGCCCTCCGCAAAAAATACGGAGGGCTTTATTATTTACGCCTTATTTAGACTTCTTTTTACTTGTGCATACCGCCACGACAGAAACCGCGCCGATTGCGAAAACAACAAGCGGAAGCCCTGCGCCTGTGGGAGGAGATGTAGTAGATGTCGAAGATGTAGTAGTTGCAGATGATACAACATCTCTAAGTGCTGTTACATCAGCCTCAGAAATACCTGCCAGATTGAAGAAATCAGCCTTCTGGTCAGCAGTCAAAACATCCATCATCTTAATAAACTCGGCAACCTTGGCTTTCTGGTCATCGGTAAGGTTAGCTACATCAACCTTGCCATCAGCAAGCTTGGGCAGTCCGTTGTAGATAGCCAGCATTTCTTCATAAACATCATCAATGTCAGTGGGCTTTGTGGTCGGCTCGGTAGTGCCGGTAGTTTCCTCTTCCTTACCCGAGTCATTAAACACCTTAACATTCCAGAAAGCGGCATCATAAGCGGATTCTGCATTGCCATCAGTCACGAAATAAATAACATCGCCCTTTTTCATTGAAATAGCATTTTTAAACGCATCGCCGAAGGTGCTGTCAAACACAAAGTTTTCAGCGGCTTCGTGATTTTTCTCGGCCAAATTAGCATTAGCACTGAAAAGCTTGTCAGCGTTTTTGAAGATAGAATATGACACACCGTCAATCTCGGGGTCTTTCGCATATTCTTCGGGGTCATCCCACCACCAGCCTTCGCCTACCGGCAGGCTTGAACCACCTTTGAAGGAAGCAACAAAGAAATATTCGCCGTCCTCCGGAGCAACATATTTAATAACCGCGCTCTTTTCAGCGGAAGGAACAACCTTTCCTGTTGCGGGGTCACAGGTGTAATAGAAACCATGCACCCACGCATCGGGGTCATAATAATCAGCCGAAATTTCCGATACGGGAGGCTGCCATGTATAGGTATCCCATCCCCATGCGCTCCAACTGTTATCCTTCGACCAAACACTATCCTTGAACTTAGTTGTATCAAGCACAGCACCCTTGTTAAACTCGTCGGAATACTGGAAATAAACACCGTTTGTGCCCTGTGCTTCCTGCGCCGCGGAACCAAACGAAGCAACCTGCTTGAATCCTTCCGGAATAACCGATGACAAATCAACATCAACCGGCTTCACGGAAATATTCCAATAGCTCTCGTCATAATCGGGATCCAAATTTTGGTCAGCTATAAAATAGATAGCGTCTCCGGCCTTCAATTCCAACGCGCTGTCAAAAATTCCGTCAAATTCGTTGTCCGAAATGAATCCGTTAGGCTCGCCATCATCATCTCTGTCAGCGAACGGAACACAAGCATCAGCGCCGAAAAGCTTGTCTGAATTTTTGTAAACCGAGTAATAAAGGCCATCACCTCCATCTTCGTCGGTGTACGTGAACCAATCCAACCACCAGTTGGGGAAGCTTGTGCCGCCCTCAAAATTAACATTGAACTCAAATTTTCCGTCACACGGAGCAACCCACTTGATAAGTGCGGTTTTATCCGAGTTCGGCTTTACTCTTCCATCCTTATCAATGGCAAAATAGCGGTTGTCATCTTCATCAGGAGCCACATATCCGGACTCCGGAGTAGGCTGCCATGTGAAATACGGTCCCCATGCGCTCCATGTATTGTCATCCGACCATACAGCGTTTTCGAATTTGGAAACATCATACACACCAGCCTTGTTGAACTCGTCACTATACATAAAATAGAAACCGTCAACGCCTTGTGTAGTACGCTCGGTACCATTACCGAAAACGTATTCGTCGGTAAGTGCAGGTTTTGCATAAGATGCGCTCGCGCTCAACCCGAAGGCGGCAAGCATAACCACAACCAGCACAAGAGATAATGCTTTTTTCATTTTTTTCGCTCCTTTTTTAATATATTACAATTAAATATTGTAACCATGATAATAACTGTGAACGCATCAGCTGCGTCCATACAAAACGCTTTGCGCTTTTATTTCTTAAGCACGAACTTATAAACCGCAAACCCTCCGCCGGCAAGAACCACAACACCGGCAACTATCAGAATAACAAGCAGTGCAGTGTTGTTGCCGCCATCATTATCGTCATCAGCGGCGGCTGTTGCAGCGGGAGCGGTGCTTTCCACAGCTGTACCGGATCCGGTGTCTACAGTCGTTTCAACAGCAGCCGTCTCCTCTGCTGCGGTAGTCTCTGCAGCTGCGGAAGCGTCAGCAGACGTTGTTGCCACGGAATCTCCGGTTTTAACTGTAGTTGTTACAACGTTCCCTGTCGGCTGTTCCACACCGGCAACGGTATGAGAAACCTTTATGTTCCAGTTTGAGCCATCATATGTGCCGTTTTCGCGCTGGTCAGTAATAAAGTACATCGCATCGCCTTTTTTCATATCAATGTTTTTGTTAAGCGGGGCAATTTCGACCTGCTTGTACTCAAACTGGTCCCAAGATGGCCGGTCAGGGTCAAAAAAGCCGTTGTCAAGCTTTTTGGTGTTATGATACACCGCATAGGCTGTTCCGTCATATTTAGGATCGGTGCCATATTCATCCTTCCACCATCCCTCATTGACCGGCAAACGCGAGCCAAGCTTCAGAACTACATCAAACTTGTATGAGCCATCCGCTGGCGCGACATATTTTATTACCATCGACTTTTCGCATCCCGGAAGAACGGTGCCATCCTCGTCAAATTTGTTGTAAAGGCCGTGTTTCGGTGGATTTGCCTCCGTGTCGTAATGCTCCTTGCTGATAACCTCGGGGGGAGGCTGCCACGACCATGTCTTTGTACCCCACGCCGTCCATGAATTCTTCGTGGTGTAAACACAATCCTTAAATGCCGTTGTGTCAAAATTACTGGTGTTATACTGGTCGGAATACATGTAATAAAACCCGTTAACACCGTTTTGTGCGTGCGTCGGCTTGTTTGGCCATTCCACCACATCTGCCGCTGCGACAGGCATAACGATAATCACCGCCATGCTGATGAAAACAAACAGTTGTGCAAGCCTCTTTTTTACATTCATCGAACCCACCTCCATAAAAATATTAGACCAATTGTCTGAGCATTCGCGATTACTCCGTATCATCTGACCCGTATTCCATCCTAAAATCAAATATTAACGGCAGCGAAACAGTAGTTGCATCAAACTGTTCACCACGCGCAAGCGCCTTTTTCCTCTGCAATTCAAGCCATGTATCCGATAGCTCGTTTGTGCCCTCGCGAAAATCCGGCATCACCAGCCCGCCGTCCTTCATCAAAACAGACTCAGCCTCCTCTAAAGCGTCACATGAAAGATACGCTCTCGTGGCAAGAAGCTGTACATGACCATCATTTCTGACCTTCTCCGGCAATTTCAAAAACCGTTCAACCAGCCGTGACCCCATGTCAAACCGCAGTAAAATTCTGAAATAATCTCGAACCATCTCAATGCGTTCAAAGTTACTGTCCTCCGGCGATTTTTCACATTCCATCGCCGATTCCATAAGAGCTGCAGCATCAGCATCATCAAGAATGTATGCTATCACCGCAAGCCCGTAATAAGCCCATGCGCTTTCACGATAACCAAGTGACCGTTTGAATGCCGCCTTCGCCTGCTCAAGATTACCCTGTGCAAAATGAAGTATGCCGCAATGATATTCCGAAAACCAGTTTTGAACCTCCGCCTGTTCCAAAAGCCTTTGCCAATCCGGCGAAGCCATATATGAGCCGGGAGGAATATTCGTCGGCATATCGCGCATCCGGCCTTCCAAAAGCAACTCCAGCCATTCAGCCTGTGCCAAAACCGGTTCACCAAAATCAAGATGGACTTCAAAAGCGGGTTTACCCTCCAGCCGGCGGCGAGCAATCTCCAAAGCCGCCCAGCCATCATCCTCCGATGCAAACACACGCTCCGCAGGAGTAAGCGCAACCGGCTTTGTATCAACAAGAAACCGCTCCAACCATTCCTCGCCAATCTGCTTTTCTATACAATCAGCAGCAACCTTAACCGCGCCGCAGTAATCACCATGAAGCTCTGCCGCATCTACCTCAAGCGGCCCATATGCCTCCACCCACTCCCATGCAGCACCGGGCGGCATTGGAATACATTCATATTGCGTGCGTCCCACTCCAGCCTGAATTTCAATATACCGTCCCGCGTTATTGGTCAGCCATTGCTGCCACCGGTCAGCACCTGTACCCTGTCCCCACACAAACAGCTTGCGCCCCCTCATCCGCGAGGTAGAGGTTTGGAACATTCCTTGTCCACGGCAATCGGCATAAGCAATAAATCGACGGCTTCTGTCGGGAATTTTATAAAAATAATCAGTAGACGGCAGCGTTTTTGCGGGATACGATATATCCACACCGGTATCTCTGAATGGCACATCAGTCTTTTTTACATATCCTATGCCGCTGTAATACGATTCGTCAGCAGGAACAACCACCCTTGAGCCGCCATCCTCCGGCACAGCGATATTGCTGAACCAATACATAGGTATGGTTTCGTTAAGCGTATTTTTTATACGCATGCGGCAAAGCAGCGCACGAGAATCCTCCGGCAGGAAAAAATCCATCTGGAAAACCGCCTCACGCACCCGCTCAAACCCATAAAACCTAAGAGCCTCACCACCATCCGGTGTTTCCACCCTCGCCATGCTGAGCGGACGACAGGTAAACGGCGAATGTCCAATCATTCCAATATTCCACTCCACCCCACCGGAAAACCACGCGCCGCACAGCGCTAAATTCCCCGGTTGGATGCAATCATTGACGTACAAAAGTTCCCGTCCGGCGACCTTATCATAAAGCGACCAAAGTCGTGCGCCAAACTCCGGCAAAAACACCGCTTTCAAGTAATCATTTTCCAAAACGGCAGTTTTAAGCGTTTTCATCCGCCGTTCACGACCGTTTAGCACCTGCATTTTATACGGCAGAATCGTATTAATCCGCCCATAATCATAAAATATCTCATCATCTTCTGTTATGTACATTTTCTTTTCGGTCTGCACATTACGCACCGGAAAAATTGAAGGAGTACAGCTGTCAGACCCAACTTCCGCACAGGGTAACGAAATTTCAGAAAATTCAAGCGGCATCAGTCTACCTCCGAAAAAATTTGGTGTTATACAGCATCAATCGATTTATCTCATTTTCCAACCAGCGTGGATTTTCCGGCGGATAAATATATCTTCGGGTTCCTTTAACTTCGCGAAACAGAGCAGCACCATTATCATCAATTTCAACAATGCCCGACTTGCTCATTACAAGTCCGCAGGTGTCCGGCATCATTGCTGCCAAAACCGTAACAGGGTCCCAGCTGTACCGTGGCAACCCGCCACTGTGAATGTAATACGCCTGCGCCACCGGGTGCTCCGGCAAAAGCAGCTCCCCCTCCGGTGAAAAAAACACACCGCCGGTCATAACATTTTCGCCAACCTCGTGACCACAGTAGATAATCTCACCCGGCCATTCCTCAGCCACCACACGTGCCGCAGCGATATCACTTACTATATTCCATTCCGGTGTATCATCCGCGAACCGTCCGCCCATAACAACAGTATATGCAAGGCGGCTTTTCAAAAGCTCTGCCCCGCCAAGGATATCAATATCATCCGGCGGCGAACGCATAAGCCCGGCCATATTGCTCTGACCGCCTATGCCGATAAACACCACACTATGCTCAGGTGCAACCGAAAGCGCGCGGCGCATAACACTCACCGCCGTGGGGTATCCTGTCCTGCTCTCGTTTTCGGTAAGGCGTGCAGCGTATACATCGGTAAACGACTCAAGCTCTGCCGTCATGCATCCGACCGGCACATCCACACCGTAAAACCGGTTTATACTCTCTGCCAGCCTCGGCGGAGCTTCGCCGGGCGAAGAGCATGTGACCGCCAAAAGTCTACTTTCGGTCTTTGGCAAAAGTGCATGCAGCACTGCAAATGCTCCTGCATCATCGCAATCACAACCAATGTCAGTATCAATCAAAATATTCATAAAAAAACATCTTTTTCACATCATTTTGTCAACTATGTAAACTTCTCAATAGTATTTTACAAAAATACTGCATTCAAGACAATATACAATTCTGTTGAAAACTGGATTTTTACACTATTTCCATGAAATAACTTTACTTTTTTTAGTAACTATGGTAACATCCCCTCAATAACATAGCATAACATTATTACAATTTTTAGGAGGGTTTTACGATTTTGGAAATTTATACTATCAGCTCACTCGAAAAGGTATTTCCTGACCGCAAACCAACATCGGATTTTGTATGCGGTTGCTGCTCATTTTTCAAAAACGAAGTGTTTTCCTTTCAAACAGCAGTATATTGGGAAGGAAACGGATGGGATGCTATCCGCAATCTTGACATCAATGTAGAATCGGATATAGCAAATCTTATCACGGTACGGCAGGTAAAATGTGTGCCGGTTGGTGTAGCTTCCTATGGATATATTGATGACAATTACATATCCAACCGTCCGGGCCTTTATCCCGATTTGCTGGAAAGCGTCGGCACTCGTTTCCGCATTTTGACCGGGAGCTGGAACGCGTTGTGGTTTGACATTACCCCAACCGATAAAACAACCGCGGGACAGTATCCCATCACAATAAGGCTCGCCGAAAACGGCGAAACAGTCTGCGAAACCTCCTTGACTGTAACCATAATTAATTCGGAGCTTTTGCCGCAAAAATTAATCAATACCGCATGGTTTTACGCCGATTGCCTGTCCGATTATTACGGCACGCCAACCTTTTCTGAACGACATTGGGAGATTGTCGGCAATTTTATAAAAAACGCCGCCGCACGCGGAATGAACATGCTTCTCACGCCGGTTTTCACCCCGCCGCTTGAAACAGAGCAAGGCCGCGAGCGAAAAACCGTTCAGCTGATTGATATTTCGCTGGTCAATGGTGTATACTCTTTCGATTTTTCAAAGCTGGAAAGATGGATTTTCATTGCAAAAGAATGTGGTATTGAATATTTTGAAATTGCCCATCTTTTCACACAATGGGGCGCAACGCACACGCCAAAAATAATTGTTACCGAAAATGGTATTAAATCCGCGCACTTCGGCTGGCATGAGGAGGCCTCGACAGGCAGCTACCGCCGCTTTTTGGAGCAATTTATCCCCGCTCTGCTGGCATTCCTGCACGGCATCGGTATTGACCGCGACCATGTGTATTTTCACATATCGGATGAGCCGGATTCATGGTGCTTTGATACCTACAAGCAAGCCCGCGAATTGGTAAACGACCTGCTTTCGGGATACAAGATTTTTGACGCGCTGTCAAATCCCGACTTCTTCCAGGAAAAACTCATAGACATTCCGGTCGTAAGCACCGACCACTATGACCGTTTCGAGCAGTTCGACCTTGCGGAAAAATGGGTATATTATTGCTGTGGACAGGCAGTAGACACATCAAACCGTTTCATAGCTATGCCCTCCGCGCGCAACCGCATACTTGGCGTGCAGATGTATCTTTATCAAATACATGGATTTCTGCATTGGGGATATAACTTTTACAACGCGGGCAAGTCAGAGCGTGAAATCAATCCGTATTTCTCCACCGATGCCGATGGAATTTATCCGTCCGGCGACCCGTTCATAGTGTATCCCGCGCCAAACGGAAAACCGCACGATTCCCTTCGGCACATGGTATTCGCGCAAGCTCTGTATGATTTAAGAGCATTGCAAACGCTGGAATCATTGGCCGGCCGCGAACAGGTCAATGCCATGATTCATGACGGCTTGAGCGAGCAGATAACCTTCAAACGTTATCCAAAATCGGAACAGTGGCTTCTGTCACTCCGCCACCGCGTCAATGAAGCAATAAAAAATTACATATAACAAATGAATTGTACATGCATTTTTCTGCGGATTGTGTTAAAATATAATTTATAGTTACAAATTATACAATAAATGTAGTGTCGAAACAACACCTCCCTCCGTCCCCTGTCATTCTGAGCAAGCGAAGAATCTTTTTCGCAACCACCCTCCCATTACATCATTAAAGAAAGGTATGGCCGCAAACATGACTGAATATATAAATGGCACAAAGCGCAAAGCTTTGTTTGAGCAGGAACGCGCCGCACAAACTCCGCCGCCGATTACGCGGTATTATCTCGACGCATATCTTTCCAACATAGGCTGTTCGCCGCTTATGCGCGAAGCGATTGCACAAAAAGCCGCATGGCAATCGGTCGGGCTGGCATTTTCGCACCACGACCTTTTGGCAGGCGCGTTTCATGCAAGCGAACCGGTCGGATTCCATTATGGATGCGGAACATATGTTAATTCCGAAACAGCGAAGCTTTTTGCCGAACAGGAAGGCTATTCCGGAGACGAACTGCAAAATTTTCATGATATGCTTGACACAGTGCGCTCGCATGGATACAATTATTTTGACGAATCGGTATTTAACGATGAGGAAATGGCTTCTCTGTATGCCCACGCCGCCACTACGACATGGTTCGGCGGACATATGGTGCTGGATTATGAACGCGTACTTATGGTCGGGCCGGAGGGGTATCGCGCGGAGATTGCGGATTGCCACAAAGCTCACGGCGGTGACCGTGCCGACTTCTTTGATGCCATGGATGTACAGTTGGATGGTGTTGTTTCTTTCATTTGCCGCCTGGCGGATGAAACCGCCGCGGCCGGCGGAGATTTTTCCGACATAATCACGGCAAATCTCCGGCATATTGCGAAGCATCCTCCCGCCGATTTTTGGCAGGCATTACAATTGGTTTGGATTTTACATCTGCTGGACAACAGCGATTCATTCGGGCGGTTTGATTACTATCTCCTCCCGTTTTTTGAGAAGGATATGGAATCCGGCGCATTAACCCTCCCGCTCGCCCGCGCTCTGCTTTCGGATTTTTGGATTAAGATTGAGCAATCAAACCAAATCCAAAACATGACGCTGGGCGGCGTTGACACCGATAACAAACCGGCTTATTCCATGCTGACACTCATTTGTCTTGAAACATCGCTGGAAACGCGGTATAAAGGTCCGAACATCAGCTTGCGGGTCACACCGGATATGCCCGACAACATATGGGAAGCGGCAACAAATTGTCTCGCGGCAGGACTGGGACAACCCGCGCTGTACAACGACCCGCTGTATGTCGCAAGTCTTGTTCGTTCCGGGCTTTCGGAAACGGTCGCACGTGGATACTGCCTGGCGGGGTGCAGCCAAATTATGATTCCGGGACAAAGCAATTTTGTCAACGATATCGGTCTTTTGAATGTAGGAAAAATTGCCGAACTAACCCTGAACGACGGGTATGACACCCGCACAAAAGCCCAAATAGGTCCTCACACGGGAACGGTTGAGTCATTCGACACCTTTGATTCGCTGTACACCGCCTTTCTAACTCAACTCGACTATTTTTGCGATATGGAGGTTTCCATCCACAACAAGGAAATCCCCTATCGCGCCTCACGGGAGGGCTACACGCTTCGCACTCTGTTCACCCGTGATTGTCTTAGTAAGGCAGCACCTGTTTTTGAAGGCGGCGCAAGGTATAATAATGTCCAGCTGGAGTTGATTGGAATCACCAATGCGGCAGACCATTTTTATGCCATAAAAAAGCTTATATTTGACAATAGCGAACTGACCCTGCGGCAATTAGCCGACCTGCTCGCCGCCGATTGGCAAGGCGGGGACGGCAAGCGTTGGCAACAACGGTTTCGTTCACTTCCGAAATTCGGAAACGGATGCACCGAAGTTGACGAAATCAGGGCGGATATCTCCCGCTTTTTGTATGAACGCTTCAATAGCATACCCGCTCCGCTTGGCGGAATATATGTCCCCGGCGAGGTCGTTTTCACCGCACACGAGGGCTGCGGCAGTGTCACCGGCGCTACCGCCGACGGACGGTCAAGCGGGCAGGTGTTCGCCGATTCCGCGGGCGCATCCGGCGGGATGGATTTGAACGGTCCAACCGCGCTGTTTCGTTCGGTGCTGACAATTCCTGCGGCGGACTATCTATTGACAAGCGTTGTGACCAATTTGCGTCTGATGCCGGATTTGTTTGCCAACAAACGTAAGCGCAATGCTTTGCGGCTGCTGTTTCAAAGCTTTTTCAACCAAAACGGTATGCAGCTGCAAATAAATGTATGCGACAGCGAGGAACTGCGTCGGGCACAGGAAAATCCGGAACAATACCGGCATCTTATTGTGCGAGTGGGCGGATACAGCGACTATTTTGTACGGCTTTCCCGCGTATTGCAGGATGAAATTATTACCCGCACAGCACATTCTGTTTGAGGTGATACGTTTTAATGCAAGGAATAATTACCGATATTTACCGTTGTGCGCTTGACGACGGCCCGGGGATTCGCACCACGGTTTTTCTCAAGGGATGCGCCCTGCGATGTACATGGTGTCACAATCCGGAAACCCAAAATCCACATCTGGAACTGCTCGTGCGGCGTGATAAATGTACAAAATGCGGGCGATGCGCCGCCGCATGCCCGCTCGGTTTGTGGAATGGACACATTGGCGCAGAGGGGCATCCCAACCGCGCCGCCTGCACCGCTTGCGGGAGCTGTGCCGCCGTCTGTCCGACCGATGCCCTTTCCCTCGCGGGGAGATTGGTAACGGTGTCAGAGGTGATGGAAACTGTGCTTTTGGACAAGGCATTTTATGATGACACCGGCGGGGGTATAACATTGTCCGGCGGCGACCCGCTTTTGCAACCGCATTTCAGCCGCGCTCTGCTTGCGGAGGCGAAGCAAAACGGCATCAATACATGTGTACAAACCAGCGGAATCGGTGTTGACGGAGCATTGGACATGCTCATGCCATACGTTGACCTGTGGCATTATGATATCAAAGCACCGCCGAATGTTCACTCACATTATATAGGCGTGGAATTTGACACCGTGAAAGCAGGACTATCATATTTACTGCACAACAATCAGAAGGTGATACTTCGTTGTCCGATTGTGCCGGGGATACATACAAACGCCGGTTATGATGAATTTTTATTATCATTACGCCGCGAAATGGAGCGGATTTATCCTATTGAAGATGTTATCCGGCTGCCGTATCACACATATGGAAGCGATAAATACGCAGCACTGGATTTGGATGTTACACCGTTTTAAATAAAAGGAGGAAATTTATAAATGGCACGTTATACAATTGGTGTAGATTACGGAACCTTATCAGGACGGGCGGTACTCGTCAACATAGACACCGGTGAAGAACTGGCAAGCGCGGTTCATGCATATCCTCACGCGGTAATGGACAGCAAGCTGCCCGACGGCACGCTGCTGGGACACGACTGGGCACTCCAGCATCCGGGGGATTGGATTGAGGTGCTGCGCGAAACTATTCCGGCTGTTTTGAAGCAAGCGGGTATTGATGCCGCAGACGTTGTGGGTGTGGGAACGGATTTCACCGCATGCACAATCTTACCGACAACCGCGGAAGGTGTGCCGCTGTGTTTTTTGCCGCAGTATAAAAGCCGTCCCCACGCATGGCCAAAGCTGTGGAAACATCACGCGGCACAGGACCACGCCAACCGCCTTAATGCCGTCGCAATCGAGCGGAAAGAACCGTGGCTTGCGAATTACGGCGGAAAAATCTCCTCTGAATGGGCTATTCCCAAGCTGTGGCAGGTTGTGGAAGAGGATGAGGAAATATACAACACCGCTGACAGATTTATCGAGGCATCCGACTGGATAGTATGGCAGCTGTGCGGAAAGGAAACCCGCAACGCCTGTACCGCCGGATATAAAGGGCTTTGGAACAAACGTACCGGCTATCCGTCACCGGAATTTTTTGCCGCTCTTGATTCACGGCTGGAAAATGTGGTGCAGGAAAAATTGGGTATCGACATTCTGCCGCTGGCGGCAAAAGCGGGCGATATTACCGCCGAAGCCGCATCGTTGACCGGACTGTGCGCCGGCACTGCTGTTGCCGTGGGCAACGTTGACGCGCACGTGTGTATCCCCGCGGTAGGCATTGACAAACCCGGGAGCATGCTTGCCATTATGGGCACATCCACCTGCCATATTTCGGTGGGCGAAACCGAGATGCAAGTACCCGGAATTTGCGGAGTGGTCGAGGATGGTGTTCTGCCCGGACTGTTCGGATACGAAGCGGGGCAATCCTGTGTAGGCGACCATTTCGCGTGGTTTATTGACAATTGCCTGCCCGCTTCTTACCATGAACAAGCGAAAGCTGAGAACAAGAATATTCATGTGTTTTTGCGTGAAAGAGCGGAACGGCAACACCCCGGACAAAGCGGATTAGTGGCGCTTGATTGGTGGAACGGCAACCGCTCTGTGTTGGTGGACGTGGATTTATCCGGCATGTTGCTTGGCATGACGCTGCAAACCAAGCCGGAGGATATTTACCGTGCACTGATTGAGGCAACGGCATACGGCACACGTATGATTGTTGAAAATTACCGTGAAAACGGTATTCCAGTCAACGCGTTTTTCGCATCCGGTGGCATTTCGCAAAAAGATGCAATGACAATGCAGATTTATTCCGATGTGTTGGGCATGCCCATTTATATTGCCGGGGCAGAGCACGGACCCGCATACGGCGCGGCGCTGTTCGGTGCGGTAGCGGGAGGAGTATTCACTGACATCTTCGCCGCCGCAGGCAAGCTGGGCAAGGTCAAGGACACAAGCTATACACCAAACCCCGACAACGCCGCCGCATATGATAAGCTTTTTGCGGAATACCGCGTGCTGCATGATTATTTCGGGCGCGGTGCAAATGATGTTATGAAACGATTAAAAGCGATGAGATAGGAAAGGTATGGTAACAATATGAAACAATACAAATTTCATTTCATAGTAGGCAGTCAGGATTTATATGGAGATGACGTGCTGAAAACCGTTGACGAGCACAGCCGCATCATGACCGACGGATGGAACGCCGACGACGCTATCCCGGGAACCGTGGTGTGGACAACGGTTGTACGCAACAGCGGTGAGATTTCCGCCGCCATTATCGCCGCCAACAACGACCCGGATTGCGCCGGTGTGATAACATGGATGCACACATTCTCCCCGTCGAAAATGTGGATTCGCGGATTGCGTATGCTCCAAAAACCACTGTTGCACCTGAATACACAATTCAACAAGGCTATTCCGTGGGATTCCATTGACATGAACTTTATGAATCTCAACCAATCGGCGCACGGTGACCGTGAGCATGGATATATCACGGCACGTCTGCGGCTTCCGCGCAAGGTCATTGCCGGATATTGGGAGGATGCTGACATGCGGCGGCGCATGGGACTGTGGATGCGGGCGGCTGCGGGCGTATATGAAAGCCGCCGTCTGCGTGTGCTGCGTATCAGCGATAATATGCGCGAGGTTGCCGTAACCGACGGCGACAAGGTTGAATCTCACATCAAATTCGGATGGCAGGTTGACCACTATGGCGTGGGCGACATAATACGTATGGTGGAATCTGTTACCGAATCCGAAATTGACGCAATGATGGCGGATTATGAGGCTTTGTATGATATATCGACCGATGACATTGATTCCGTCCGCTATCAGGCACGTGAGGAGGTTGCACTTCTCAAATTCATGGAATCCGAAGGGTTCGGAGCATTCCACACCAATTTCCAGGATTTGCAGCAGCTCCGTCAGCTGCCGGGACTTGCGGCGCAGGATTTGATGCGGCGCGGGTACGGGTTTGCGGGCGAGGGCGACTGGAAAACTGCCGCGCTGTGCCGCGTTATGAAGCTTATGGCGGCGGATTTGGATGGCGGAACAGCGTTTATGGAGGATTATACCTACGACTTCGAGCGCGGGCTTAACATGGGCGCACACATGCTGGAGGTATGCCCGACACTCGCCGCAGACAAACCTGAAATCCGTGTAGAACCACTGGGAATAGGCGATCGCGAGCCACCTGCACGGCTGACATTTAAGGCAAAGGCAGGGCCGGCAGTGTTGGCAACCATCGTGGATATGGGCGACAGATTCCGCATGATAGTAAACGATTTGGAATGTGTCGAACAACCATATGACATGCCGAAATTACCGGTAGCCGGCGTGCTGTGGAAGCCGCTGCCAAGCTTGGAAACCTCCGCCGAAGCGTGGATTCTCGCGGGCGGGGCACATCATTCGGTGATAAGCTATGACTTGACCGCCGATGTTCTGCGCGATTTTGCCGAGATAATGGACATTGAGTTTATCCACATCGGCGCTAAAACCGAAATAAGCAGTCTGCGTCGGGAATTGAAAGCAAACGATACCATTTGGAGGTAGTAAATACATGTTAGAAAAGCTTAAAGAGCAGGTATGCGCCGCCAACCTTCATTTGGTGCGGTACGGACTGGTGATGTTCACATGGGGGAATGTATCGGGGATTGACCGTGACAGCGGATTGTTTGTTATCAAGCCGTCCGGCGTAGAATATAGCCAGATAACGCCGAGCGATATGGTTGTGGTCGACTTGCAAGGCAACAAAGTAGAGGGCGCATTAAATCCAAGCTCGGATACCCCTACTCATGCGGTGCTGTACCGCGCATTTCCGGAGATTGGCGGCATTACTCATACCCATTCCAGCCGGGCGACAGCATGGGCACAGGCGGGACGTTCCATTCCGGCTTACGGGACAACACATGCGGATTATTTTTATGGTGAAATTCCCTGCACCCGCAAAATGACTCCGGCAGAAATCGCGGGAGATTATGAAGCCGAAACCGGCAATGTAATTGTCGAACGGTTTCAAGGCATTAATCCGGTACACGTTCCATCAGTGCTGGTGCATTCGCATGGACCATTTTCATGGGGAACGGATGCGATGGAATCAGTATATCACGCCTCAGTGCTGGAGGAAGTCGCTGCCATCGCGGCACAGTGCGAAGCGTTGACTGGCAATGCAACAGCGATGCAACAGGAGCTGTTGGACAAACATTTTCTGCGCAAGCACGGCGAAGGCGCTTATTACGGGCAAAAATAAAATATAAACAGCATCTCTGAACCACGGCAAGTCCCGGGGTGTTAGAGATGCTGTTTTCATCTTCGGAAGCCTAGGGAGTGGACACAGCGCGTTGATAAAGTAAAAGATTGTCATTCTGAGTGAAGCGAAGAATCTTTTTGCAATAGAGTTTAAGATCCTTCGCGTCAGTCAGGATGACATTGAATTCTGCGCTATTTGCCCACTCCCGAAGCCTAAATTTTTATTGTTTTTCCTGTCGTTTTGTGCTATAATAGTCACGTTGGTTCAGGGCTTGTTTAAAAACCCCTACATGTGCAGATTTTAAACAAGCCCATTATTTCGCCAACAAATTAATCATTGAAGGAGATTTTATCATGGGTAAACTAATGAGCGAAGTAAAAAAGAAAAATGTCGAGGCTGTGAAGCAATGTATTGCGAAGGGCGAAAATCCGAACACACCCACTACGGGTCGCAATGTTACTACACCATACTTATACGCGGTTATGTGCAGTGTTTGGAATGAGGTTTCGCCTGAGCTGTTGGAGATTGTAACATTTTTGACCCCACATATAACCGACCATTACTACAGGGATTTGGATGGCAATGACTTCAATGGGAATATGTTTTATTCCTCTTATTTCGGGGATCTCATGTCGATTTCCCGGAATATCGGTGATAAAGATCCCACCATTGAAGCCATGTTGTCGGGTGGTTATTGCTTTGACAAGGAACCAAATTTTGGACGATATATCGGCACTGTCAGCTTTCCGCTCGCCAAAAAGATGCTGGAGCAGTTTGGCATTGATGATGGCACATCAGTCGTTTCCGCCGCAAAAGCACATAATGTTGAGCTGGTTTCTTATCTGTTGGAGCAAGGAGCTTCGCCAAATCAGCCTATTTATAGCTCCAACGGAAGCCAATCAACCGCGCTGACCACTGCTATTGCTTATGGAAACGAGACAATTGTAAAATTGCTCCTCGAAGCCGGCGCTGACCCCAAAATAAAAGATACCGGATATGAACAAGACGCCTTTGAAATGGCCGAGTCCTCGAGTAATGACACCATCGTTGCTCTGCTCCAAGCCGCAAAATGAGTTTGGCTATTTTGATAATATAAGACCCAAAATGAAAAAATCGTGATATACTTAAGAAAAAACGAAGGTTCTTATTTATTGTGATTATGAGAAAGGGCTTAACCCAATGATAAATAGCTATACCGACTTTTGCGATGCGCTGATAAACGCCGGCTTTTCTCTTGGCAGCAGCGGCAACGACGAGGGCGTTTTTACATTGTTGGAGCACAGCTGGGACAACCAGCCGCCGGACAGCAAAATCCGGTGGCATACCGGCGACCCCGAAACCGACCCGTGGGAATGGCGCATGCGTGTGCTGGACGAACGCACTGATATAGCATATGGTAAGCTGTTTTTCAAAAAATCGGGATACATCACCAAAGAATGGTATCCTTATTTCCTTGCGGCGCGGCGGGATGAAAAAACCTTTGACGAAATGTACAATGACGGTTTGATGAGCCATTTTGCCAAACGGATTTATGACATGCTGCGTGACGGCGGAGCAGTTCCGTCACATGGGCTGAAACAGCTTTGCGGCTTTTCAAAAGAGGAAAAAAGCAGGTTCGACAGCGCGATTATCGAGCTGCAAATGGGACTTTTTATCACCATGTGCGGCAGAAAGCAGAAAATCTCCATGAAAGGGCAGGAATACGGCTGGGCATCCACTATGTTTTGTACGACCGAGGAGTTTTGGGGCGGCGACATGTTCGATGCGGCGGCAAAAATCACAAAAGAGGACGCCGAAACCGCTATTACCGGGCAAATTTATAAGCTGAATCCAAACGCACTGCCCAAAAAAGCAAAAAAATTCATATTAAAATAAACCGCGCAATACAGAAAATCCGCACCCTTCGGCTTCACTGCCAAAAGGTGCGGATTTTTTTACACTATAGTCAATTATAATTTCGAACACTTTTTCACAATTTCCCGCATAACCGATTCCTTTTTCTCCATATCGGCCACCAATTTAAACTGGGTACGGCAACGGTCAAGATTATGACCCTCGCGATGTGTCTTGAAATATGTATCGCCGTTCAAATAATCAGTCAAAAAGCGTATTCCGCATTCAAATGTCATAATTCTGGCTCCGTCAAAAAGGCAGTTAATTTCGGCAGGGATAAGACTTCCTCCCGCCTCTTCAAGAAACCCTTTTGTAAAGCTTTCAAACAGCACCAAATCTACCCATACCTTTTCCAAATCCATCTCATCCTCGGCGGCATTGCTGGCACCAAAACGGATGCCGTCACCGTAATCATAAAGCGAAAGCCCCGGCATAACGGTATCCAAATCAACAACACAAATGCCTTTTCCGGTGCGGTTGTCAATCATCACGTTGTTGAGCTTGGTATCGTTATGCGTCACCCTAAGCGGCAACTTTCCAGCCTCCAACAGCTCAACCAACAACCCCATTTCCTTCCGCCGTTCCAGCGCAAACGCGATTTCCGCCTGCACTTCGGCAGCACGTCCGCACATATCAGCCTTTACAGCATCCTCAAAAACCTCAACACGTTTCCGTGTGTTGTGAAAATCCGGAATAACAGAAAAAAGCTTTTCCGCGGGAAAATCAACAAGCATACGCTGAAACCGTCCGAAAAGCCGGGCAGATTCATAAAAATATTCCGGTTTTTCCGGCGTTTGGTACGATGTAGCATCATCAACGAATACGTACGCCCGAAAATAGTTGCCTTCGCGGTCGATATAATAGCTTTCGCCGCTGGTGGCACGGACAACCGTCATAACCTCGCGCAGCACATCTCCACCGGCGGCGGCAACCTTTTCGCGTATATGATCCGTAACATTCGCTATATTTTCCATAACCTCATGCGGTTTTTTGAAAACCAAATGATTGATTCGCTGGATAATATACCGCCGTGTACTGTATAAATCGGTTCGGTAATAAACAACGTATGTATCATTGATATGCCCCTGTCCGAAAGGCTCCGCATGGATAAATTCGCCATCAAACGCGAAACGCGAGGCAATTTTCCGAATTTGGTCAAAACTTCCCATAAAATTTCCTTTCCATGCTATCGCGTAACAGGCAACGACGCGGCGGCAACACTTTGACCTACACGACGATTTTTTTCGTCCGGCAAATGGAGATTCACCTCTGCCAGCCGTGGATATTCCTCACCTATCACCGCGGCGGCTCTTTCGATAATAAGCTCACCGCCTCTGCCCGACATAACGCGTCCGAGAAGCAGTATATGCCGAATATCATAATGCTCTGCATAAAGAGCAATTGCGTGGGCGAGATAAACCCCAATTGAGCGGTAGATATCCTCCGCGCCCTTGTGCCCGTTCAACATGTGCCCTTGTATTACCTTCAGTTTTTCTGCCGGAGTCAGCTCGCCGCCAAGCTCAATCCCCGCCGCCGGCGCCAATTTAATGACAGCATCCTGCGAAAAATATTTAACACCGCACCCAATATCGCCGGACCATTCATCATGCGCGGCATCCGCCTGACCATCCACCGGAATGAATGCCAATTCGTTCAGCCAGCCTGTAATACTGCCCTCTGCATTCACATATCCGCCGGCCTCACTTGTTCCCATGGCGATGCCCAAAACGCAATTGTCGTTAAGCTCCATAGCACCCGCAAGCGCCGTCACGTCGCCGTCATTAGCCACCGTAAGCGGCACATCGCCAACAGCGGCGGCGGCACGAACATAAATATCTTGAACCTTTTGGCGAAAAAGCTGTTCCGGCACCTTGAGAAACAACGAAGCGAGCATTGTGCGGTTGTCGATATAAACCCCCGCCGAGCTGACACCGATTGCATCAACGCGCGGCATTTTTGAAGCCGCAGTTTTCATCGCCTCCACAATACCGTTATAGTGATAATCGGGGTCATCGTTTGTTTTTGGATGCCACACGACCTCCTCACTGAACACTGCCTCGCCATCTATAACCGCCGAAACCTTTCGGTCAGAGCCGCCGGCATCAAAGCCAATACGGCAACCGTCAAGATGGCGTCCGAGCGGTCGCGCAAATTCATTGGCCGCAGGCTTTTGGTCAAATGGCACGTGCAAAACCTCAAATGTTTTTTCATAAACCCGTTCCATCATTGCCACATCAAAAGCACGGTCGCCGGATGCTCTGTATGTCTCCGCAATATACCCGGCAAGGCGTTTGTTGCCGCAAACAGTGATGCTAAAACCGCCCTTGCCCCACAACATTAATTTTACCAAACGGTCGATATAAAAGCAATCCGCCGCGAACATTTCATCCGTGCCGTGTACATGGGTGCTGTACACCGCGATTTGCCCGCCGCTGCGTTCCAACGCAATGGCAATGGGTTCTTCCGCCGACCGCAAAAAAGCGGAATTAAACTTTGCAAGCGGAGCAAACCCGAAATCCAGCGGCGGCTTGCTTTTAATGCTGAATTCAACACCGTGTATCTTCATTATGAAAGTCCCCCTATGCGATTGTATACCTCTGCTTTGAAGTTGTCAATATATTGTCCAATAAATTTTTCCGGTACCTCGTCAGAATTGACAAGCTCGGTAATATCAATACCGAACGAAACACTGTCAGTTTCATCCACGTCATGGCTTTGGAAAAAGGTAGCGTTTGCCATACGGCGGCCTGCCGCGGCCAAATCATACCGCTTACCGCCGGCAATCTGGCTGTCAAATGCACCCAAAAGCGCCGCCGACAGACTGGGATGACCCGATGTATCCATGACTAGCTTTTGCGAATCACACATCCAATCCAACCCGCGCCATACCTCGCAGGAAACAATCTTTTTCGGCCGCTGTTCCGGCGGCAAAAGCCGACACGCCGCAATAGTCCGCAACGCAACCGCCACATGGGTATCATGCTTATCGGCGAGATTATGCGTATACAAAATATTTGGAAGGCAACTCTTAATAATCATCCGGATATCAGAAACCACATCCGGATTTGCCGCGTCCTTGACCTCGCGGCTGGCGAATCCAAGCTGGATACACGCCGCATAATCACCAAGCAACGCCGCGTGATTTTGTTCGCGCGACCGAACCTCTTTCATATCCTCGTCGGAATACCGCTCATAAACGCCGCTTCGCGGTGAACCCGCTCCATCGGTAACAACCACACCGGTAAACCATTTATCCGGCTTGCGGTACGCATCAACAATTGGCGCATATGCCATCAATTCAACATCATCCTGATGAGCGGCGATACAAAGCGCGGTTGTACGTTCGACCGCATACGGCAAAAAAGCAGTATCGGGAACAAATACACCGGCTGACTTGGATGTAAACATCATAATAATTCATCCTTCCTCACTATACAAATATGGATTGTTCAATTCAAATTATATCTTGAATTTTTGAACCATTCAATGTATTATAGAATTCAGAATAGCAATATTGTTCAAACATTTGCAAATTTACTATTTGTAAGTGACCACCTTCAATTTGTGGAAGTGGACAAAAGCGTTCCTTTCGGTGTCATCCCGAGCATCTATCCCTGACTGTCGTATCATTATGAAATCATCAACAACGCGTGCATACACAAGGCTTCAGAAATAATATCATCAGACAACCCGCATATTTCCCGCAAAACTCCGTCAAACCGGCCTTTTGCCAGCATTGCGGCGACAACACCCGGCTGGCCGTCGGAAAAACACAGCGCAGCAGCCAGTCCCGCGACGATTGCACAGTACGGCATCCCCTGCTCACNGATCG
>JGI994J12354_10001074_pt1 | contig 27741 bp, 20 predicted proteins | sample IntmicLarv3ML3BL_FD_12354 | JGI IMG/M metagenome (IMG submission 12354) | reverse complement strand
ACCGGTATAGTGTGCCTGCCGTAATACCAGTTTATAGCGTCTATACAGCACGCGCCTTCGGGATGAACCGTGCAGTTTCCCATAGCGAGTATTTTCGCTTCGCCGAAATCGCAGAGCTTGTTTAAAATCGCGATAGCTCCTGCGTCGTCGCAGTCCGGTCCTATATCTGTATCAAGAATTACGTTTTTTAATCTGTCCATTTTTTATCAACCCTCCGTTAATATTCTAATATTTTATTTTCTTTTATATATTTTCTGTATCAGGTCAATCCCCGAAAAAATTTATATTTTTACTTAAAAGTTCACGCGTTACTTCGTATATATCGTGTGCTTTCTCAACTACGCAGTCCGCATTTCCGAATTTACCTTTTAGCGCGAGATTTTTTTCTTCCATATATGGCTGTATTTTATCGTAGTTATTCGAAATATCTTCACTTTGTGAGCTGAAATGCCGTCTCATGGGTCTGTCAAAAAGTGTTCCGTCGGGCATGACTATTTTAAATTCATGAAATTTATCGGTCAGTCTGTCGGGAATATCGCACCATTCCTCAACCCCGTGTATATATGTATTTCTCTTTGTACTGCAACCGAGGAAAATTATTTTGAAGTCCATATCGAGGAGTTTCCCCCAGCAGCCTTTTCTTCCGCAGGGCGTATCTGTAAGATGTTCGTCCTTTACGAAATATTCCGCGTCTTTACCTGTAATCGCGATAGAATGAGTTGGGTGCAGTGCGCGCAGAACCCCGTTTCTTTTTCTGAAAATCTCTGTCAGTATCCCGACACATGACGGCTCTTTTACAGGGTCAAAAATATTATGCTCGTCGTTTATCGTACTCCAAGAGTGGGACGGTAAAGCGATATTGCCTTGCTCCGCCAGATACGCGATAAAAACGTCGAGAACGGTATCCGCTCCGCTTTCGACTTCGCCTATACTTTTCATGGACGAGTGAATTAAAACATTGTCGTTACGGTTTATTCCGAGATTTTTAAAATCTTCCGTGAGGCTGTTGAAATCAAACTTATTATTACCCATAAATCCCTCAAAAAACATATTTTTTATTTTAGTTTACTACTTAAATAATTATATAATAAAAAAAAGTAATTGTCAATAATGTTACTTCAAATAATTTTTCGCGTGATTTTCAAGCCACAGCGCGACGCCGTCGTTTTCATTTGAGCCAATAACAGCAGTCGCGGCATTTTTTACCTCGTCCAAGGCGTTTTCCACGGCGTATTTTTCATCGCAGACCGAAAACATCGGCATATCGTTTATATTGTCGCCGAAACATACAATTTTATCCGCTCCGACAAGTTCTTTTACTTTTTCAACGCCGGAATCTTTTCCCGCGTCGCTCCGCATGACTTCAAGCCAGTATTTCGTCTTGCCGTAAATATCTTTATAATTATCCTCCTGTATGTGATATGCAAAATGTGCGGATAAATCCAAAGTTTCTTTTATTTCGTATAATTCCTCCGGTGAATCTCCAATAAAAGTCAATTCATATATATCGCCGTCCAAAAACTCGGCGAAATTGTTCACGGGACACAGCCTTTTATCGTTTTCTCTGCTTTTAAGATAATATTTAATCCCGTCGCGTTCTTTATCTTTTACCCACGAAACCCTTTCTCTGCCGTCTATAAATGCGTATACCAACGGATAAATATTATTATTTTCGCATATTTTTATAATTTCCGTTATTTTATCTTTATCAAAAACGCAGGTTTTGAGATAGGCGCCGTCTTTGGGGTTTAATATCATGACCCCGTTGTGGCATACAATTGGATATATAAATTTTATTTTCCCCGTTACTTTTGCGGCTGTCAAAAACGACCTCGCGGTCGCGTATGTAAAAATCACGCCGTCGTCTATAAGTTTATTTATGATATTCGCCGTATTGTCCGTGATTTCTGCGTTGTTATCAAGAAGTGTCCCGTCCAAATCGGTTATAAATAAAGTTTTACCCATGTTTTATATATCGCCCTCCGTTTTCCGAATATATTTTCAAGGGCGGGAAAACCCCCGCCCCTGCTGTATTTTTATTATTCCTCTGTTACTGTCGTGTCTGCCTTATCATCTTCGGCTGCTTCCGGTATATCCGGTTCTTCTCCCGTTGAATCAACCGATTCGCTAACAGCGTCAACGCCCGGTATACCGTTTGTCACCGCCGAAACGGGATTTACAAAAATATTGTTCACCGAAACCGCGAAATAAAGGTTTGATTGAATTGTCGTATATGTTCCGGAAGTTCCGCCTGTTCCTATTTGCTGCCCTTTCAGCACGCCGTCGCCGACTTGTACGTTTATATCTCCGAGATGTCCGTACCATGTTTTTATACCCATTCCGTGGTCTATAACAACAAGATTTCCGTCGTCGGGTATCTCTCCCGCGAAAATAACCTTACCGGCGTTTGCCGCTTTTATCGTATCGCCTTTCGCAACGCCTATATTTACGCCGTTGTTTGTGTAACCATTGCCCATGTTTATCGTTATCTTCCAGCCGTAATCAAGTAATATTGTCCCGTTTATCGGCATGGCGAATTTGTCAATCCAGTATTTTTCGTTCTCACCCGTTGTCATCGCAAAAATCTCGTCGTATTTCGCCTGTTTTTGAGATTTCGCCGAAGCCGAAAGATTTCTTTCAACCGTTTCGTCCGACGTACCCGTATTTTTCTCCTGCGTCGCTTTTTCGTTTATTTTTATATAATAATCTATCGGCTCGTTTACGTCGCTTGTCAATGTCAGATTCAAAGTTTTCCCCACAAACTCGGAGTTTATCGGGATAAGCGCGACCCTGTTTGTTCCGACTGTTATAAACTTATGCTCATAACCCATATCGGACTCAATAGACAATCTGTCGTCCTCGCTCATATTATACGCCGTGATTGACACTATATCCCCCGGTTCCGCCTCTGTACGCGATATATCAAACTTCGCGGGAACGTAATACTTCACGTCTATTATATATTTCGCGCTGCCGTAATAATCGTCGTTTTCGTTTTCGTGCCATTCCGCAGTCAGTACATACTGTAAATCCTTCGCCGAATCGTATGTAAAATTCTCAACAAAACTGCTGTATGTATCGCTGTAAATTATCTCTTTGCCGTCTTTTACGTCAACGAGGAGCATATCAGGGTCAACGTTGAATTTTATATCAAACTGCCTGTTTTGATACGCTTTTGCTTTGTTTGACGCTATCAGTATATTCGGCACTGTTGACGGGTTAAATTCGCCGCCTGATTTTCTGAGATTCCATTGTCCCTCGCTCGGATAAATTTCTACCGAATCTTCAACCTGCGACAATGTCCCGACGGGTATTTTATTATTGCTGTATAAAACGTCAGACAAAGGCGTGTTTAAAATTCTCTGAGCGTCGCTCTCTTTCATAAGAAGAAGCTCCCCTTCGGCGGTTTTTATTATACAGTCGTTTGCGCGGAGTGACAAATACATACCGTAAGTAAATTGTCTGTCGCCCTTGTAAAATTTAAGAAGAAGCGGTTTTTCGTATTCAAGCGGTCTGTTCGAATCATTAACTTTCGTGGCGTTATCCAGAGTCTTGATATAGAGTTTTATATCGCCGTTTACGGTGTATTCCGCGTGTACCTCGTCGTCCAGTCCTATAATTTCAACTTTAGTGACGTTTTCGACGGTAAATTTGTCCAGAGCTATAACATATATATTATAGACGGCAAAATATGAAGGTATAAGCAGCACTAAAACAACAATAATACGCAAAAATATATTTTTACTGTTTTTCATGTAAATTCTATCCCTTTTTATCCCTGTAATTATTACTTGTTTATTTAAATTTACCCGATTTTATTATTATACATAATTATTATATAGAATTTTGTATAAATAATCAATACTTTTTAAAATATTTTTTTATTTCGCGGCAAAAATTATCGGCAAACGCTTTAAACGTCTGCCAACAATATTTTAAAATACAAACAAAATTATTCATCGACGGGATATGCAATCGTCGTCATGAGAGCCATTTCCGCGGCTGATGTGTCAAGTCTGCTGTACTGCACGACGATTTCTATATTACTTTCAATCAAGACGGCGTATGGCACATCTTTCGGGATAGGTTCGCCTTTTTTTGAGCGGATTTTGTCAAGTCTTATGTGGTGGGTTTTCCCCGCTCCGCAGAAAGAGACAAAATCGTCCTGTTTTTCCCTGTCCTCAAAAAACAGCGTGAGTTTTATATCCGCGTCAGTATCCGAAGTGTTGAGTACGCAGATTGACTCATGACTGGGGGATTGATTTTTTGATATGGAATTTAAATAAGTGTCGGGGATAAGCCATGTTTTTTTACCGTATGCTTTCATGATTATCAATTCCTTTCGTGAATTTATCAGTTTACACTGTACAAAATTTCCCCGTATGTCGGGAAATCCCAATATTTTTTAGCGACAAGAGTTTCGAGTTCGTCAATTGACATGCGAAGTTCCTGCATAATATTTATTATCACGTCTTTATAATACTGCGCGGGTTTTAACGCGTCGTCAAATTCTTTCGCTTTCGGCAGAGCGTTTTCCAGCTCCTCGGTTTTATTATATATCCTACCGGTCAATAACGCGAGTTTATTTAATATTTTTTCTTCCGCTGAATNTTCGGCAAANTCAAGAGCTTTCTTTTTAAGTAAAATCTCCGCGAGNTCNCCCTGATANCTTATACTCGACGGGATTATATTCTGTTTAATCATATCAATAAACGTCAGAGCTTCTATATTAATTGTTTTGCAGTAATTTTCAAGAAGTATTTCGTATCTTGATTCAAGCTCCGCTTCCGTGAATACCCCGTGTTTTTCGAACAATTCGGCGTTTTTTACGTCCAAAAGTCTCGGCAGGGCGTCAACGGTAGTTTTGAGGTTCAAAAGTCCGCGTTTTTCCGCCTCTTTTATCCATTCTTCGGAATAATTGTTCCCGTTGAATATAATATTTTTATGAGACGTTATGGCGTTTTTTATTATCTTGCTCAAATCTTTTTTGAAATTTTTCGATTCTTCCAGACTGTCGGCGAATTCACTTAAAACTTCCGCTACTGCCGTGTTTAATATAATATTCGCGTCGGCGATAGAAAAAGCGGAGCCTATCATTCTGAACTCGAATTTATTTCCCGTAAAAGCAAACGGAGAAGTTCTGTTTCTGTCGGTTGTATCTTTGGGGAAATTCGGCAGGACTGTCGCGCCTATTTCCATTTGTGTTTTTTCTTTGTCTGTATAAATTTTACCGTTTTCGACAGCGTCAAGTATCGCGGTCAGTTCATCGCCCAAAAATATCGAGATAATCGCAGGGGGAGCTTCATTCGCGCCGAGTCTGTGGTCATTTCCCGCACTCGCTCCCGATATTCTTATCAAATCTTGATAAACGTCAGCGGCTTTTATTACCGCTACCAAAAACAACAAAAACTGCGCGTTGTCAAACGGTGTTTCCCCGGGTTCGAGTAGATTTACTCCCGCGTCGGTGGAAATTGACCAGTTGTTATGCTTCGCGCTGCCGTTTACGCGTGCGAACGGTTTTTCGTGCAAAAGGCACGCCAGATTATGTTTATTCGCGACGCTTTTCATAAGCTCCATAGTCAGCTGATTATGGTCTGTCGCGATATTCGCGGTGGTGAACACGGGGGCTAATTCATGCTGCGCGGGAGCGGTTTCGTTGTGTTCCGTTTTAGCGAGAACTCCGAGTTTCCAGAGCTCTTCGTCGAGCTCCTTCATAAACGCCGAAACTCTCGGTTTTATCGTTCCTGAATAATGGTCGTCGAGTTCCTGCCCTTTGGGAGGTCTCGCGCCGAAAAGCGTTCTTCCCGTATAAACCAAATCGGGGCGTTTTAAATATATTTCTTTCTCTATCAAAAAATATTCCTGTTCTGGTCCGACTGTCGTCACGACGCTTTTAACGTCGGTTTTACCGAACAGTTTTAAAATTCGCATAGCCTGTTTGCTGAGTGACTGCATTGAACGCAGCAGAGGGGTTTTTTTGTCGAGCGACTCGCCGCTGTATGAGCAGAACGCCGTCGGGATACACAGCGTATTGTTTTTTATAAAAGCGTAGGACGTCGGGTCCCATGCGGTATATCCGCGTGCCTCAAAAGTCGCGCGCAGTCCGCCCGACGGTAAACTCGACGCGTCGGATTCGCCTTTTATCAATTGTTTTCCCGAAAATTCCATTATAATTTTACCGTTGCCCGACGGTGAAATAAAGCTGTCGTGTTTTTCGGCGGTTATTCCCGTGAGGGGCTGAAACCAGTGGGTGTAGTGCGTCGCGCCGTTTTCGACCGCCCAGTTTTTCATGGCGTTTGCCACGATATTCGCAATATCAGCTTCAAGATGGCTTCCCTGCGCTACGGTTTTTTTCAACGCCCTGTAAGTTTCTTTCGGAAGTCTCGCCTGCATGACGGAATCATTAAAAACCAAAGAGCCGAACAAAGCCGGTATATCTTTCATAAAAATAAAATTCTCCTTAACATTACATAATTTATTTAATAATAACCATTATATCACAAATCAAACTTCAAAATCAACAATATTTTTAAATAAACACGGTTTTCGCGTGAGTAATGACAGGAGATAATGATATTAAACGATATTATAAGACTTATTGTTTTTAAATCTTACGGTAAATACGCGTTATTTAAGTATCTTCGATACAATTTCGGCGTTTTGTTTTATATGGTCTTCGTCGCGCTGGAACACGCCCACGCAGACAACGTCCGACGGTTTGATGTTCGCATAAGTATCGGCGAGATACTGCTCTGTAATTGCGGGGTATTCATCTTTTGGTTTGCCCATGTAAATTTGTCCGCCCGCCAGTGCTTTGATTATAATTACAGGCTTTTTTAATTGCCGCACAATCGGAAACATAACATGTCTGTCGTCCGGATGAAAGACCACCCACGCTTTTGATTCCCCTGTTATGAAGCTGGATACATGACCTTTGCGGTTGCGTCGGATATTATACGGACACAGAACATAAAAATCCGCTCCCCAGTTTTCTTTTTCCGCTCGCTGTACATTTTCAGGCACATGAAACCCCATACCTACGGGAACTCCTGTTTTTCGGATAGTTTCGATATTTTTAAGATATGTATCGATTTCCTCGTTTTCTATCAGAGTTTCACCCGTAGAGCCCTGATGATATATCGCTATGGGTTCAAATTCCGCCATTTCGTCTATGTTTTTCGCGAAGTTGTCTATAAGCGGCGGATATGTCTGGAATATAATGTGCAGTTTACCGTTTTCGGATTTAAACTGCCGCAGAGCGTCGAGCATTTGCGGACTTGCCAACGCAAGCACGGTATTATACCCTGCTTCCTGCGAGGAAAAAAGCATTTTGACGATATTTTCGTGGGTAAAATATTCGGTCATTTCTTCACGCGTAATCAAATCGGGGATATATGTATTGCCGTGAGCGGGGTTGTCGCCGAGTATCAGACGTGTTATTTCCGTGCCGAAAAAGTTTGTTGTCGGAAGCATAATAAAAACCTCTCAATATAAATATAAAAAATATAAAAAAACAAACAAATTTTATTTTTCGAATTGATTTAAAACACATTAATCTTATTTACTTTATTTTATCATATACAATCCATATTTGTCAATAATAAAAGTTGGGATTACCGCGGATTTTAAACGAATAAAAAGTCATAAAACACTATCTGCGTCTTTGATTTTATTTATACCGCGTCAGGCGGGTCTAAATAAAATTAAAATTTATGGCAAGGGGGCGGTATATAAAGAGAATTTATACTACGCATAACAAATGTGTATCGGTAAAATGATGAGAAAATGACGAAAATATATTGACAATCATGATGAGGTATTATATAATTGTAATGCTGTAAAAGACAGTTGGGAAGTTAATAATTATTATTAAAATATAAAATAAAATTCGGAGGTTAATTATTTATGACGCATGTTTATGAAGGAAAAACAAAATCTGTTTATAAATTGGACGACGGAAATTATCTTTTGAAATTCAAGGACGACGTTACGGGTGAAAACGGAAAATTCGACCCCGGCTCAAACACCGTCGGGCTTTCAATCGAGGGTATGGGAAAAGGCGGCTTGCGTATGACCGAGTATTTTTTCAAAAAAATAGAAGCTGCGGGCATACCGACTCATTTTGTCGGCGTTGATATAGACAAAGCCGAATTTACAGTTAAACCCGCTATGGTATTCGGACATGGACTGGAAGTTATATGCCGTTTCAAAGCAGTGGGCAGCTTTATGAGAAGATACGCAGCATATGCGAAAGAAGGTCAGGATTTGGACGCCTTCGTTGAAGTCACACTCAAAGACGACGACCGCAGCGACCCCCCGATAACAAACGACGCTCTCAGTATGCTCGAACTGCTCACATATGACGAATACGATATATTAAAAGAGCTGACGCAGAAAATTTCAAGACTTATAAAACAGGAACTCGCGGGCAAAGGCTTGGAGCTTTACGATATTAAACTTGAATTTGGACGCGTAAACGGTGAAATAACACTTATCGACGAGATTTCGGCGGGAAATATGCGTGTTTACAAAGACGGCGTGATAGTCGAGCCGTTGGATTTGGTAAAATTAATCTTAGATTAACGCGAAAATAATTTTGTTTTAAGGGAGTTTTTTATGGAAATGGGAAAAACGAGAACCACAGGAACAGTAATCAGGGGAATAAGGACACCCATAATAAGAAAAGGCGACAATCTTGAAGAAATTGTCACAGACAGTATTCTCAAATGTGCCGAAAATGAGAATATCACGTTTTCGGACAGGGATATAATCGGTGTGACCGAAGCTGTCGTCGCAAGGGCGCAGGGAAACTACGCCACGATATACGATATGTCGGCTGACATAAAGGAAAAGTACGGCGAAAATCAGGAGATAGGCGTTATATTCCCGATATTAAGCAGAAACAGATTTGCCGTATGCCTCAAAGGTATCGCGCTCGCCGCGAAAAAAATATATCTTATGCTTTCTTATCCGTCCGACGAAGTCGGGAATCACTTGTTCGACATGGGATTATTTGAGGACAAGATAGATTTTAACGAATTGTATAACACAAAAGGCGGATTGAGCGAAGAAAAATACCGCGAAATTTTCGGCTATTCAACCCACCCGTTCACAGGGGTTGACTATATAGAATATTACAAAACTTTGATTAAAGAATGCGATGCGGAAGTCGAGGTTATTTTCTCGAACAACTGCTGTGATATTCTGAATTACACGCAGAATGTACTCGCCTGCGATATTCACACGAGAAAATCAACAAAACGCAGGCTCACCGCGAAAGGCGGGGAAAATCTGAAAGTTTTCGGACTTGAAGATATTTGCGCAAAATCAATAAACGGCAGCGGATACAACGAAAATTACGGACTTCTCGGTTCAAACAAAGCGGACGAAGTCACGGTAAAACTTTTCCCCAGAGACTGCGAAAGTTTCGTCAGCGGTCTCGCGTCAAAATTGAGAGCCGCGACAAATAAAAATATTGAAGTTATGATTTACGGCGACGGCGCGTTCAAAGACCCGCAGGGTAAGATTTGGGAACTCGCAGACCCGGTTGTTTCACCCGCCTACACAAACGGACTCGAAGGGGTGCCGAACGAAGTAAAACTTAAATATCTTGCTGATAATCAGTTTAAGGATTTACAGGGTGAGGAGCTCGAAAAAGCGATAAAAGAATATGTTAAAAACAAAGACGCGGATTTGAAAGCGTCGATGCAGAGCGAAGGTACAACCCCGAGAAAAATTACGGACCTTATAGGTTCTCTCTGCGATTTATCGTCGGGAAGCGGAGACAAGGGAACGCCTGTTGTTCTGATACAGGGATATTTTGACAATATATCGTCATAAAAAATATAAAAAAAGGGAGTGGCTGATATTTTTGGAGCAAGTATAAATAACAAATACAGCGGGGACGCGTCGGGCTTCGTATATACGGGGTTACTGTCCATGCAGCACAGGGGACAGGAAGGTGCGGGGATTGCCGCAATATCGGGAAACACCATCGTCTGCCATAAAAATCACGGACTTGTAAGCGAAGTTTTTTCGGTAAATTTATTGAAAAATCTCGAAAGCCGTTACGCCGTGGGGCATTGTCTGTATTCGTCAAACGGAAACAATACAGGTGAGAATATCCAGCCGGTTTTCACCGAATATCTCACAGGGAGGCTCGCTACGGTTCACGACGGTAATCTAATAAACACGAAAGAACTCAAAGACGAGCTTATGACATATGGTATAGCGTTTACGGGGACATCTGACAGTGAAGTTATATCAAAACTCATCGCTTATCACTGCACCAAAGAAAAAAATGTCGCCGCCGGTGTAAAAATCGCCGCGGAATTATTAAAAGGCGCGTTTTCTCTCATAGTTTTAAGCACAGAGAGCAACAAACTTATCGCCGTCCGCGATTCGAGCGGATTCAGACCGTTATGTATAGGTAAAAACGAAAGCGGTATCGCCGTAGCTTCGGAAAGCTGCGCACTCGACACCTGCGGTTTTGATTTTGTCAGGGACGTAAAACCGGGTGAAGTAATCGTTATAGAAAACGGAAAAATAACCTACGAGGAAGTTGTCCTCACTCCGAAAATAAAAAACACGGGAAGCTGTATTTTCGAGTATGTATATTTCGCGCGTCCGGATTCTTATATTGATAATCTGAACGTATACGAAGCGAGGGTAAACCTNGGNCGTATACTCGCGAAAGAAAATCCNGTTGANGCGGANNTNGTNTGCGGNGTTCCCGACAGCGCGCTTGAAGCTGCTATCGGTTACAGTCAGGAGAGCGGTATTCCGTTAGCTCCGGGGCTTGTACGTAACCGTTATTTAGGCAGAAGTTTTATATATCCCACCCAAGCGCAGAGGGAAAACATAGTAAAATTAAAATTCAACGCGCTCAAAACAAATATAGAGGGCAAGCGCATTATTCTCGTTGACGATTCAATCGTCAGGGGAACATCGACAAAAATAATCGTGAGTATGCTCAAAAAAGCGGGTGCGAAAGAAGTCCACATGAGAATATCTTCACCGCCCGTAAAATACGCATGTCATTACGGTATAGACACAAAAAGCGAGGACGATTTAATCGCGAACAAAATGAGTATATCGGAGATATGCGAAGAAATAAACGCCGACAGTCTGGGATATATCAGCATAAACGGGCTGAAAGAAGCGTGCGGCGGCTGTTCTTTGGCTTTGTGTGCGCACTGTTTTGAGAAGGTTTAGGACGGGGAACGGAGACGCGTGTCACTTTTCTTTTTGCGGAAAAAGAAAAGTAACCAAAAGAAAAACGATATATGGCAAATAGTGGCTTACAGAGCGAAATTGTTTTATTTTGTTTGTCCGCAGACAAACAAAATTATAAAAAGCAAATAAAACGTAAACATTATGCGCCAAGAATAAAAAGGTTTGAAGGGGGTTTGGGGGAAACTTTCCTAAAAAGTTTCCCCCAACGTTCCTATCCCACGTAAAAATTCAAAAATAATTTGTGATACGTTGATAATATGTTAAAAAACAAGGCGTATAATAACATGTTTAGAGATAAATTTTAAAGATACATAGATATAAAAAGAACGGAGGAGTTGAACAGTGTCGAAACCGGCATATTTGGTATTGGAAAACGGAAAAGTTTTCGAGGGTAAATTTTTCGGCGCGAAGCGGGACATAATCGGTGAACTCGTGTTTACTACGGGAATGACGGGTTATTTGGAGACCCTTACGGACAACAGCTATTACGGACAAATCGTTTTACAGACATTTCCGTTAATCGGAAATTATGGTGTTATTCCCCAAGATTCTGAAAATCTGACACAAACAATCGGGGCAGGAGCGTATATCGTTAAATCGTGGTGTGAAGAACCCTCCAATTTCAGGAGTGAGGGTAATCTTGACACTTTTTTAAAATCCGTGAACGTCACGGGACTTTACGGAATCGACACAAGAGAAGTCGCCAAAATAATCAGGGAAAACGGCGTTATGAACGCGAAAATCACATGTGACAAAAACAATGTGGATTTCGGGGAAATAAAGAATTATAAAGTAACAAACGCGGTTGAAAATGTTTCATGCAAAGAGATAAAAGAATTTAAAAGTAAAACAGGTAAATACAAAACAGTTATGTTTGATTTCGGTATGAAAGAGAGTATAAAACAAAAATTGTTGGACAGAGGCTGTGATGTTTGGGTTGTCCCGTATAACACGACGAGCGAAAAAATAAAAGATATAAACCCCGATGGTATAGTTTTGTCCGACGGTCCGGGTGACCCTGCGGAAAATGACGGAATTGTATGTAATATTAAAGAAATATTGAAATTAAATATACCGACGTTCGGGATATGTTTCGGACATCAGATTCTGGCTCTTGCTAACGGATTTAAAACAGAGAAATTAAAACACGGTCACAGAGGCGCGAGCCAGCCGGTTAAGGATTTGTCTACGGGAAAAGTTTATATAACAAGTCAGAACCACGGATATTTTGTTTCGTCGGACAGTATAGACAAAAATATCGCGAATATACTTTTTGAAAACGTGAACGATAAAACCTGCGAGGGTTTGGAATACAAAAATCATCCCGTCTTTTCCTCACAGTTTCACCCCGATAATTACGACGGACCTCACGGGACGGGATTTTTATTCGGCAGATTTATTGAGAGTATGAAATAAGTTATAAATTATAAAAGAACACGGAGGAATAAAAAATGCCCCTCGATAAAAATATAAAAAAAGTGTTGGTTATAGGCTCCGGACCGATAATAATCGGGCAGGCGGCGGAGTTTGACTATGCGGGAACTCAGGCGTGCAGGGTTTTGAGACAGGATAATATAGAAATTGTCCTCGTAAACTCCAACCCCGCGACTATCATGACAGATTCGGCAATCGCCGACAGAATATATATAGAACCGCTCACTTTGACAACCGTCAAAAGAATCATAAAAAAAGAACGCCCCGACAGCATATTGTCAAGTCTCGGCGGTCAGACCGGTCTGACATTGTGTATGCAGCTCGCAAAAGACGGATTTTTGGATAAATACAACGTTAAACTTCTCGGCTCATCCCCCGAAACGATAGACAAAGCCGAGGACAGACAGATATTTAAAGAAACAATGCAATCGATAAATCAACCCGTTATCCCGTCCGTTATCGCTACGGATATGGAAGCTGCGTTTGAATTCGCGAATGAAAACGGTTATCCCGTTATAATAAGACCCGCGTTCACTCTCGGTGGAACAGGCGGCGGTGTTGCGCATAACGCGGAAGAACTCATGGAGATAGGAAGCGGCGGACTTGAAGTTTCACCGATACATCAGATACTGGTTGAAAAATCAGTCGCGGGGTGGAAAGAGATTGAATTTGAAGTCATGCGAGACAGAGCGGGCAACGCTATAACGATATGCTCGATGGAAAACGTTGACCCCGTCGGGGTTCACACGGGCGACAGTATCGTCGTCGCTCCCGCTGTGACTTTGTCGGATAAAGAATATCAGATGCTCAGGGTCGCCGCGCTCGATATAGTGCAGTCGCTCGGAGTTGAGGGTGGGTGTAACGTTCAGTTCGCCCTGCATACAGATTCATTTGAATACGCCGTAATAGAAGTAAATCCGAGGGTTTCGCGTTCTTCGGCGTTAGCGTCAAAAGCGACGGGGTATCCTATCGCGAAAGTCGCGACAAAAGTTGCTATCGGATATAATCTCGACGAGATAGTGAACGCCGTTACAGGCACAACTTACGCGGCGTTTGAACCCGCGATAGATTATATAGCGGTGAAATTCCCGAAATGGCCTTTTGATAAATTCGTCTACGCGAAAAAAGAACTTGGCACGCAAATGAAAGCTACGGGCGAAGTTATGAGTATATCCGATAATTTCGAGGACGCTCTCTTAAAAGCCGTCAGAGGTGCGGAACTCGGACTGTCATCAATGGATTTGCCAAAATTGAAAAATCTTTCACTTGAAGAAATAAGAAACTTACTGCACTCGGTCACGGACGAGAGAATATTCGTCGTATATGAAGCGATAAAACGCGGAATAAGCGTTGACGAAATATACAGTATAACGAAAATAGACGAGTGGTTTTTGAGTAAAATAAAAAATATCGCGGACGACCCCGAAAAATATAACTGGTTTAAAAAACCCGGCAGTTTTGTTTACAAAATGGTCGATACATGCGCCGGTGAATTCGCGGCGCAAACCCCGTATTTTTACTCCGTCAAAGCGGGTGACACAAACGGCGAAAACGAAGCTCTTGAATTTATAAACAGAAGTAAAAAAGAAAAAATAATGGTTCTGGGTTCAGGTCCTATCAGAATCGGTCAGGGTATAGAATTTGATTATGCTTGCGTGCACTGCGTATGGTCGCTGAAAAAAATGGGATATGAAGTTATTGTCGTAAACAACAACCCAGAGACCGTTTCAACCGACTTTGACACCGCCGACAGATTATATTTCGAGCCTTTGACGATAGACGACGTTATGAGCGTCATAGAGATGGAAAAGCCGATAGGGGTAATAGTCGCGTTCGGCGGCGGAACCGCTATAAAACTCACGCAGAAATTATCGAAAAACGGTGTAAAAATACTCGGCACGTCGGCTGACGCTATTGATATTTGCGAAGACCGTGAAAGATTCGATATATTACTTGAAAATCTGAACATAAAAAGACCAAAGGGATTCGCTGTCATGACCGAAGCGGAAGCGTTGAAAGCCGCCGAGGATTTGGGTTATCCCGTGTTAATGCGTCCGTCGTATGTTTTGGGCGGTCAGAACATGATAATCGCTTATTCGGACGAAGACATAACCGAATACATGGAGATAATTTTAAGGCAGAAACAGGATAATCCCGTACTTATAGACAAATATCTGAGCGGACGCGAAATAGAAGTTGACGCGATATGCGACGGAAAAGATTTACTTGTACCGGGTATTATGGAGCATATCGAGAGAACAGGCGTACATTCGGGTGACAGTATCGCGATATATCCCGCCTCGCACATAAACGATAAACTCGCCGACAGAATATTTGACGTAACCAAAAGAATATGCGCGGCACTTGAAGTCCGCGGACTTGTCAATTTACAGTATGTTTTAACAAACAACGAAATTTATGTTATAGAAGTAAATCCGAGAGCGTCGAGAACCGTTCCGTATATAAGTAAAGTTACGGGAATCGCGATGTGTGAACTCGCGACAAAAACAAGTCTCGGCATAACTCTCGAAAGTCTGGGATACAAATCCGGTCTCGGTAAAATTCCCCCGTATGTCGCTGCGAAAGTTCCCGTGTTCTCGTTCGAGAAACTCACGGACGTAGACACGCAGCTCGGTCCGGAAATGAAATCGACGGGCGAGGTCCTCGGAATCGGCAAAAATCTTCAAGAGGCGTTATACAAAGGCTTACTCGCGGCGGGATACGCTTTAAAACGCAAAGGCGGAGTATTTATAAGCGTCAGAAACAGCGACAAAGACGAGATATGCGAGATAGCGAGAAAATTCGACGGTCTCGGATTTGAATTGTACGCGACGCACGGCACGGGCGAAATCCTCAAAAAAGCCGGTCTTACGGTAACCACCGTCAAAAAAATTCATGAAAGCGAAAAAGACAACACCGCGACGCTCCTTGAAAGCGGAAAGATAAGCTATATTATCTCAACCTCCGCGAAAGGCAGAAACCCCGCGAGGGACAGCGTCAAAATAAGGCGTAAAGCGTGCGTTCTCCGTATACCTTGTCTTACAAGTCTCGACACGGCACATGCGATAGCCGACAGCTTACTCAGCCAATACGGCGAGACAAACACAGAAATCATCGACATAAACAATCTCAGAAGCGAGCATTTACAGCTTAAATTCACAAAAATGCAGGGCACGGGAAACGATTATATTTATATAAACTGTTTCGGTCGTGAACAGGAGATAAACTCACCCGAATCACTTTCGATATTCTTATCCGACAGGCATTACGGAGTAGGCGGAGCGGGCGTTGTTCTTATACTTCCGCCGGACAACAAAGATGAAGCGGACGCGAAAATGCGATTATTCAACCTTGACGGAAGTGAAGGTCAGATGGGCGGAAACTCTATAAGATGCGTCGGAAAATATCTCTACGACAACAAAATAGTCAATAAACTTGAAATGAAAATTGAAACACTCAGCGGCATACGCGATTTATACTGCGAAACCCAAAACGGGCTTGTTTCGTCGGTCAAAGTAAACATGGGCGACGCTGAATTCAATCCCGAAAAAATCCCCGTGAATTTAAAAGGCGATATGATAGTAAACCAAAAAGTAAATATAGACGGCAAAGACTACAATATAACGTGCGTATCTATGGGAAATCCGCATTGCGTGGTATTCCTGAAAGACGACGAAAGCGAAAGTCTCGAAAACTTTGATATAAACAAAATAGGACCGCAGTTTGAATACAACGAAAAATTATTCCCCGAACGTATAAACATCGAATTTGTGAAAGTCATGAACAACAACACATTAAAAATGCGTGTCTGGGAAAGAGGAAGCGGTGAAACTCTCGCCTGCGGAACGGGAGCAAGCGCGGCGGCTGTCGCGGCTGTACTCAACGGATACATGAAAAAAGGCGAGGATATAAGAGTTATACAGCAGGGCGGCGAGCTTATTGTAAACTACACGGACGAATGTGTTTACATGACGGGCAACTGCGAGAAAGTTTTCGAGGGTAGTGTACTGATATAAAAATATTTGTTTGATTGATAACGCGGGAAACCAAATTTATATAATGCGGGGGTGATGTATTGCTTCAATTTGCTTCTGGTGTTACCATTCCCTTCCCTGAAAATATAAAAGAAGAATTTCAAGTTTTCGAAAAAAGCATTATATTTAATTTAAGTCTTAAAAAAATTAAATTAGTAATTGATGATTTTCTCAATCAACTATCAGAACCCTTATTTTTCGTTCTTGAAATACCTTTATCACAACAGGAAGAAACCGAAATCCGCAAAGATAATAATAATCCATTTCATAAAAAAGTATGTTATCTTGATGGACAATCAAAAGAACAAATTAGTGCTATATTACAAAAATACGGAGATTTATTATTTAACGACGGCATGTCACAGTTTGCCATTGCTTCGCACATGACAAATGATGAGATTTACATTCAAAAGTATAAAGTTATAACTATATATTGTAATGAACCAATAAAATATGTTAATTTACTAAAAAAACATGGTCTTATACAGACAGACAATCTTCTTACCGCGTGGAATACTTTTTCAGACGAAACACCGGGTCATGTACAGACAATCGAATTAGATGGAATCAATGTTTATGATGTATATGATGAGCTTGTAAAATCAGGGATGTACGTTGCCAAAATAGCGGAAGATTGAAATTATTATGTAAAAGTTATACGCACAAATTAATCATTTTCTACATTAAGTGTGAAAGACACAGAAAGGATAGANAAGCCAATGAAAGAGCAGATAATGCAGGTAGCGGCGAGAATAAAAGAACTGCGTGAGATATTCGGGTTTGACACGCAGACGATAGCCGCGAAATTAAATGTGCCGGAATCTGTGTATTTGGATTATGAAACGTCGGGAGCGGATATTCCGATAAGCGTGGTTTATAATCTATCAAATATATATGATGTGGACACTATCGAGATTTTAGCCGGTGTTTCGCCGAAACTTAATACGATAAGCGTTGTTAAAAAAGGCGAGGGATTACGGGTGGAACGTTTTGAGGGTTATATGTATGAAAATATAGCGTATAAATTCATGCACAGAAAAATGGAACCGATGATTGTTGTACTTGAACCCGATAAAAGTAAAGAAAAACCCAAACTCGTAACACATAAGGGACAGGAAATAAATTACTGTCTCGAAGGTGAAATGATTGTATACTACGACGACAGCGAGATATATCTTAAAGAGGGCGACTGCGTTTATTTTGACCCGGTCCATCCGCACGGTCAAAAGGCTGCTCTGTCCGATAAACCCGCGAAATTTCTGACAGTTATCAACGACGGGTAATATAAAATATAATTATAATTATAATAAAAAGGAAATAAATAAATGCTTGCCGATAGATATTTGAATAAAACTGAATTTGATTCTTACGAGGATTTTATAAAGAATTATAAAGTAAATATACCCGAAAATTTTAATTTCGGGTTTGATATAGTCGATGTTTACGCGAACGAAACTCCGGGTAAAAAAGCTCTTGTATGGTGCAACGATTACGGTGAAGAAAAAATATTCACGTTTGAGGATATAAAAAAACTCAGCAATAAAATAGCTAATTTTCTTGTTAAAACAGGGATAAAAAAAGACGATAAAGTTTTGCTCATATTAAAACGCCGCTATGAATATTGGCTTACCGCAGTCGCTCTGCATAAAATCGGCGCGGTTTTGATTCCGGGTTCTGTTCAATTGACAAAAAAAGATATTATATACAGAAACAACGCCGCGAATATAAAAATGATAATCGCGGTTGGTGAAAAAGATGTTGTGGAACAGGTTGACGCGGCGATGGATAACTCCCCGACGATTATCGCAAGAGCCATAGTAAAGGCAAACGGTGAAAATAATACAAAAAAAGACGGCTGGCTTGATTTTACCGAAAAATACGAGAAAGAATCCGATGTATTCGCGAGGACGGAAACTACGGCGAAAGATGTAATGCTGATGTACTTTACATCGGGTACAACAGGTATGCCGAAAATGGTTGTACATGACCATTCGTATCCTCTCGGACACATAACAACGGCGAAATACTGGCAGAAAGTGCAGGATAATATGCTGCATCTGACTGTTTCCGATTCGGGCTGGGCAAAATTCGGCTGGGGTAAAATATACGGTCAATGGATAGCGGGCGCGACAATCATGTCTTATGATATGGATAAATTTATCCCCGATAAATTGCTTAAAGTTATTGAAAAATATAAAATCGCAACGTTCTGCGCTCCGCCTACGATGTACAGATTTTTTATCAAAGAAGATTTGTCGAAATATGATTTTTCGAGCGTTAAACACGCGTCAATCGCAGGTGAGCCGTTAAATCCCGAAGTTTATAATCAGTTTTTGAAAGCGACGGGATTACATCTTCACGAGGGATTCGGACAGAGTGAATCCTCTGTGCTTATCGGTAATTTTGATTGGTTTGACCCGAAACCCGGTTCAACCGGTAAACCTTCGCCGTTATATGATATTGATTTGACGGACGACGACGGGAAATCATGTACAGACGGCGAAGAAGGCGAAATAGTTATAAAAAATCTTGATAAATATCACCCTGCGGGGCTTATGACGGGATATTATCATGAAGGAATAATTGACAGCAGCTGTTTTGACGGCGGAGTATATCACACGGGCGACGTCGCTTGGAGGGATACAAACGGGCATTATTGGTTTGTCGGCAGAAAAGATGACGTAATAAAATGCTCAGGTTATCGTATAGGACCGTTTGAAGTTGAAAGCGCGGTGCTCGAACATCCCGCTGTATTGGAATGTGCTATAACAGCCGCACCCGACCCGATACGCGGTCAGGTTGTCAAGGCTACGATAGTTCTTATAAAAGACGCGAAAGAAAAAGGATATGAACCGTCTGAAAAACTCATAAAAGATATACAAAATCATGTTAAAACAACGACCGCGCCGTATAAATATCCCCGCGTTATCGAGTTTGTGGAAGAACTCCCGAAAACTCTGGGCGGTAAAATAAAACGTGCGGAGATAAGAAAAGACAGCGAAGATAGATTTAACGGATAAAACGGATAAAATTATTATGAAATCAAAAAATCCCCCAGATTTCGGGGGATTTTTTCTATAATTTATTTTTTTACAATAAAGCCTTTTCTGTATAAAAATTCTGCCGAGAGAACTCCGCCGCCTGCCGCGCCTCTCAATGTATTGTGCGACAAACCTACGAATTTATAGTCGAATATACCGGTTGAATCTTCGCGTAAGCGTCCTGCTGATATAGCCATGCCGTTTTCCAAATCTCTGTCAAGTTTTGTCTGGGGACGGTTATCCTCCTCGAAATAGTTTATAAACTGTTTCGGTGCGGACGGCAATTCAAGTTCCTGCGGTTCGCCTTTGAATTCTTTCCAGATTTTCAATATTTCTTCTTTCGACGGTTTATTATCCGAATCCTCGAATTTTACAAACACTGTCGCGAGATGTCCGTCTGTTGCAGGCACTCTTATACACTGCGACGTAATCACGGGACTTGACGCGTTTTCAACTACTCCGTCTTTTACGGAACCCCATATTTTCATGGGTTCTTTTTCGCTTTTTTCTTCTTCGCCGCCGATATACGGAATAACATTATCGAGCATTTCGGGCCAGTCGGAGAATGATTTTCCCGCTCCCGATATAGCCTGATATGTCGAAACAACGACTTCTTTTATACCGTATTTTAAAAGCGGTGTGAGCATGGGAACATAACTTTGTATAGAGCAGTTGGGTTTAACCGCGATAAATCCCGATTTTGTACCCAATCTTTTTTTCTGTGTTTCTATAACCTCTGTATGCAAACTGTTTAATTCGGGGACAATCATGGGAACGTCGGAATAACCTCTGCACGCCGAATTGTTTGATACCACAGGTGTTTCAGCTTTCGCGTATGCTTCTTCGAGTTTTTTTGTTTCGTCTTTGGGCAATTCAACCGCACAGAAAACAAAATCGCACATACTGCTTACTTTTTCAACTTCCGACGCGTCATAAACAATCATATCTTTTACTTGTTCGGGCATCGGAATCGATAATTTCCAGCGTTCGCCCACTGCTTCGGAATATTTTTTCCCTGCCGATTTTGGACTTGCGGCGAGAACGCTTATATTAAAATACGGGTGGTCTGAAAGGAGAGTTATAAATCTCTGCCCTACCATTCCCGTCGCGCCGATAATCCCCGCGTTAATTTTTTGACTCATATCAATTTATACCTCCCTTGAAAATATTAACACAAATATAAAAAATTTATATTTGATTAAGTATATCACAAAACAGTCCGCATGTCAATATGGTATTTTTTACAAATTTTTCCCGTTAATTGAAAATTTTTTAGTTAAATTGTCGGAATGTTTTTGTTTTCGTGGTTTTAACCACAGAAATCCGTATATTATTATGGTATAATAATATACGGAAACATAATTGAAGATTAACGAGGTATCGGAAACATGGGATACGAGAGAAACGTTAGGGGAAACTTTTCAGGAAAGTTTCCCCTAAAACCCCTTCAAACCTTTTTATTCTTGGTGGGTCAGTATTTACGTTTTATCTGTTTTTATAATTTTGTTTGTCTGCGGACAAACAAAATATAACAATTTCGCTATATAAACNAATGTTTGCCATGTATCGTTTTTCTTTTGGTTACTTTTCTTTTTNCGCAAAAAGAAAAGTGACACGCGTCCCGCTCCCGTCGCGTCCTATCCCCCAAGAACTCACACAAGGATTTTTTTCAGATACTGCCCAGTGTATGATTTCGGGTTCTTCGCGACTTCCTCAGGGGTTCCCGACGCAATTATCTCGCCGCCGCCGGCTCCTCCTTCTGGTCCTAAATCTATTATATAATCCGCGGTTTTTATCATGTCGAGATTGTGTTCTATAACTATAACAGTATTGCCTGTGTTGACTAATTTTTGCAGGACTTCGATAAGTTTTTCAACGTCTGCCGTGTGAAGTCCCGTTGTCGGCTCGTCGAGAACGTAGATTGTTCGTCCCGTTGCGCGTTTGGATAACTCAGTTGAGAGTTTTACCCTCTGCGCTTCGCCGCCTGACAGGGTTGTTGACGACTGCCCTATTTTTATATATCCCAAACCTACATCGTATAAAGTTTTTAATTTTCTGTTTATCGCGGGTATGTTGGCGAAAAATGCTACGCCCTCCTCAACAGTCATGTCGAGTATGTCAAATATATTTTTGCCTTTGTATTTTACTTCGAGCGTTTCGCGTGAGTATCTTTTGCCTTTGCATACGTCGCATGTGACGTAAACATCGGGGAGAAAGTGCATCTCTATCTTTATTACGCCATCGCCCTCGCAGGCTTCGCAGCGTCCGCCTTTGAGATTGAATGAAAACCTGTCGGGTTTGAACCCTCGCATTTTAGCGTCCTGCGTCTCCGAAAAAAGCATCCTGATGTCGCCAAAAAGTCCTGTGTATGTCGCGGGATTTGAACGCGGGGTTCTTCCTATCGGAGACTGGTCTATCGCTATGATTTTGTCGAGTGCGTCCGTTCCTTCTATCCTGTCAAAATTTCGTGCTCTTGTGTATGCTCCGTTTAATTCATTCGCGAGTTTTTTATATAATATTTCGTTGATAAGCGATGATTTCCCCGAACCCGATACACCCGTGACACATACGAAAACACCCAGCGGTATCTCGCAGTCTATATTTTTAAGATTGTTTTCTCTGGCGTTGATTATTTTTATAAAACTACCGTTTCCTGTTCGCCTTTCTTCCGGGAGAGGTGTTTTTATTTTGCGTCTGCCGCTCAAAAAATCGGCGGTTATTGAGTTTTTCATCTTCTTTACCTGCGGAACAGTCCCCTGCGCAACGACTTCGCCGCCGTTTATTCCCGCATACGGACCAAGGTCAACAATATAATCCGCTTTTTCGATTGTTTCTTCGTCGTGTTCAACTACTATAACAGTATTTCCGACGTCGCGTAATCTTTTTAACGCGGTGATAAGTTTTGTATTGTCCCTCTGGTGTAATCCGATAGACGGCTCGTCGAGTATATATAAAACACCCATGAGTGACGAGCCTATCTGTGTGGCGAGGCGTATTCTCTGACTTTCACCGCCAGATAAAGTCCCCGCGCGGCGTTCAAGCGTCAGATAATCAAGCCCTACGCTGACAAGAAAGCCGAGACGTTCGCGGATTTCTTTTACAATATCCTTAGCGATAATCGTATCTTTTTGATTGAATGATATAACGTCGAAAAGTTTTTTTGATTCGAGTATCGAAAGAGAGCATACATCGTGTATATTCATGGTTTTTATTTTAACCGAAAGGGATTCTCTTTTTAAACGCTGTCCGTTGCATACGGGACAGTTTACGTCCTCCATGAGATTTTCAATTTCGGCTTTTACGCCGGAACTTCCGGTTTGTCTGTAACGCCGGGTTATTGTATTGACAATCCCCTCATGTCTGAATTTAAATTTATGTCTGCCTTTCTGCGCCCAGTATTCGTTTGAACCCGTTCCGTAAAGCAGAGCATTCAACGCCGTTTCCGAATATTCCGAAATGGGCATATCAAGAGTAAATCCGTTTTCTTTTCCCACGGATTCGAGCATTACTTCGCCGTATGTGTCATTGTCCATCGTTTTAAATCCGTTCGCGACTATCGCGCCTTCACGGAGTGATTTTGTTTTGTCAAATAAAAGTTTTTCAATAGAAAGCTGTTGTTTTACCCCAAGTCCGGAACATTCGGGACACGCGCCGAACGGTGAGTTGAACGAAAACATACGCGGAGCGAGTTCACCGATACTTATCCCGTGTTCCTCGCAGGCGTAATTCTGTGAAAATACAAGCTCCTCTGTTTCGGGCTGGTCGAGTACCGAAACAATAATTATCCCGCCCGAAAGATTGCAAGCCGTTTCGACAGAATCGGTTAAACGCGATTTTATATCTTCACGCATTACAAGTCTGTCAACGAGTATTTCTATGTTGTGTTTTTTATTTTTATCNAGTTTNATTTCCTCGGTTAAATCGTATATACTGCCGTTTACTCTGACTCTCGCGAAACCGCTTTTTTTCGCGTCGTCAAAAACTTTTTCGTGCGTGCCTTTTTTACCTTTTACAACAGGCGATAAAATATAAAATTTACTGCCGTCTTCAATTTCAAGAATCTGGTCGATAATCTGGTCGATAGTCTGTTGTTGTATAACCCTGTCGCAGACGGGACAATGCGGAACCCCTACCCTTGCGAAAAGAAGTCGTAAATAATCGTAAATCTCGGTTATCGTACCGATAGTTGAACGCGGGTTTCTCGACGTTGTTTTCTGGTCGATTGAAACGGACGGAGAAAGTCCCTCGATATAATCAACGTCGGGCTTGTCGAGCTGACCGAGAAACTGCCGCGCATATGAGGATAAAGATTCTACAAATCTTCTGTGACCCTCGGCGTAAATCGTATCAAAAGCGAGGGAGGATTTACCGGAGCCAGAAAGCCCTGTAAAGACAATAAACTTGTCACGCGGGATACGTAAATCTATATTTTTAAGGTTATGTACCCTTGCGCCTTTTATTGTGATATAATTTTTTGAGTGAACGATATTTTTTTTGTCTGTATTTTTAGTTTTTGTTGATTTTTCCGGCATATTTTCATTCCTTTTTTGTTTTTTCTGCGGTGGTGAGTATGTGCGGACAAATAAATTTGTCCTGAAATCGAATTCAGAACAAGTTTATTATATAATGGTTAATGTGACAATTGTTTGACGGGTAAATTTTGTGTAAAACACCTATTCTATAATCCAGCAATAATCTAAAATGATATTGTTTTTTTCATCGGGCATGGTATAACGTGGACATTGGTATCTTCTTACTTCCCATGCCGCACCTTCTTTGTCATATCCGAATTTCATTCCTTCTTTGTCTATCTTATCAAGACATTTATGTGTATTTTCCGGTATTTGCATAACTTCTTCTTCTTTACCGTAAACCAAAAAAACCCCCAAGTTAAATTCAGAAAAATCCTTGTATAAAAAGTCATCGGGTACTTCTGTGCCGGGAGAAACAAACATTCCCAACCAAAATTCAAACGGTTCATCACTTTTTACACGTGTAAGTTCCACATAAGCGTCTCCATCTTCATATAGTTGATGAACCGCTTCCTCTCCACCCATCGCGTTTTCAATTTTGTCAAACCAACAGTTTTCAAACCATTCTCCCCAATTTGGAGGAGTGCTGTATTTTTTACCAATGAATCGCATCGCCGGAAGTTTCTGTTTATACGCTTTGACGATTTCTACCATTTTACCCCCACCTCATTCTTCTGTCAATATAACTGCTCTACGTTTATTATATCGCATTTAATATGACAAATATTTGAAATATATAATTTTTTATTTAATTTTTAATTTCTTCTTCACGCCAATTTTCTATGTTCAAATCGTCAATATGCCGATAGTGTTTTATGTTATTTGTCGCGAATTTTCCGTCGTTTGCTATTACTATTGAGGCTATTAAAATATCAGCGTCTCCGATAGTTACGCCCTTTTTTCTTAAAGTTGCGTATATATCCGACGCCTTTTGAATAGCGTCGCCATCTAATGAAAACACAACAATATTTGTCAAAAAATTATGAAAATCTTTTTCTTTATTCGTATTACCTCTGTATTTGAGACCTTTCATAATTTCATAAACATTTATGCAAGTTAAGCAAATTTGATGTCCGCAGGAAATAGCTTCATTTACTTTATTGATTACCGTTGAATTTCCTGACAAAAAATATGACAGTGTATCTGTATCAAGAAATATTGTCATTTTTCCAATCTCCCCAACGAAAAATTATTTCTTTCAGTCATTATTTCATCTAAATCAAGGACATCTTCATTTTTCCAGATTCCGGCGAAATCCATTATTCCTGTCTGGTCTTTTTTCAACGGCTCAACAAATGTGATGACAATTTCATAATTTTCTTTTACAGGTATCGGTTGCATAAGTTTAAATTTTGTTCCGTCATATATCGCTTTTATCGCATACATGAAATATATCCCTCCTATCTCAAATATAACTGCTCTATGTTTATTATATCACATTTAATATGACAACAGTCTGTCATATTAAACCCGAACGGTTTATAAACTTTTTTTGTTTTTATACAAATTCTTCTATATTTTCTCCCGTTTTTTTTCTAATCTTTGGAATCAAAAATCGTGCTTATATCCTCTTTATCCATTTTATCCGCATCATTTATATCGTTTATATCATTTTTTTCATCTTTGGTTTCGTCCTGTTTTTCGTCAAACATATTTTCATACGCGTTTACTTCATCAACAATATTTTCTTCGGTTTTATTTTCATCGTTAAATCTTTCAAAAAATCCCATGCCTATATCTATGTCAATATTAGGCGGATTCACTGTGTTTGACGGGATAATAATTTCTTCGGAATTTTCGATTATATCGGGTTTATCTTCTTTATCTTTATCTTCTGTAACAGTTGCAGCCGTTTGTTTTTCTTCTGTGGATTCGGGCTTATTTTCCGTTGATTTTACAGGTACAGCCGACGGCGCGGGAAGTCTTGACGTTTTCGATGATTTTTTTATTTTCGAGAACGCGTCTTTTAACATTTCCGCCACTTTTTCGTTTTCGTTTACGGAAACTTCCTCTTTTATATCTTTTACGTCAACTTTTATATTTTCGTCGGAAGTCATCATATACATAGCTTTTGTATAACGTCGCGTCTGTTTCATTTCACTGTAAACGCCTTTGTTAAATTCAAGCATTTTATATTTGAAATCGTCCTCATGAAATAAATTTATCGCTTCTCTTATCGTATCAACACGGTTATTTATAAAATACCTGAAAATCGCGTCTGCCGCACGTATATTTTTATAATCCGCGGGGAGTATTGTTGATTCGTTTATTTGTTCTGTTATATTCTGATATATTATACTGAGGTCGTCGAGATGTTTGCGGTATTCTTCTTTTTTCTGATTTATTTTTATTCTGAGATTTACCACTTTACTCGCGAAAATCGTGATTTTTGATATTGTTATCAAAGCACGTACAAGGAATACCGCCAAAAACGCGTAGAATACTATTATTAAAATCCCCGCGACTGCGGACGGTATGTAATAAAACAATATTTTTTGTGAAGCGAGGTCGAAAGGAAAAGGGTTGCCGATGTTTAAATCTGCCGACGGGTTGAATTTTGATAAAAACGCCCAGCCTTGGTCTTTGAATATATTGATATTATAGAAAAGTTCATTCCCCGCCCTTGATAAATCAGGCATATTCAAAAATAATCCGATAGCAAACATTAAAGCCGTTATTATAAACAAAAATACTTCAACACCCAACGCCGCACCGAGAAGTATAAGAAAAATTTTCAGGGAAAATAATATATCACTGCCAATCATCTGTAAAAATGACGGCGGCTCATATTTTTTATTTAGCTCCGAGGTTATATCACTTATTTTGTTTGTCACTGTTTGTTGTTTGCGTAAAAGGTCAAAAAGAGACGAAAGCTCCTGTCTTATCCTGTGACATGATTTTTTCGCGCGGTTTATATATTCGTCTATCGCTCCGCATTTACATTTTACGGGTGAATAAAGATGAAAAGAATACGCGTCGTATTCCGCGATGTTATTTCTTTCAATATACATTTCACCTTTGCATATTTCACATTCGCAGAGAATATAATCATTATTTTCACCGAAATATATCAAAATTTGTTCCTCCTGTATTTTAATTTTTAAATTTCGCGTATTTTAGAACAATTATTGTCAAAATATTTATTATATACTTTATTCTATCACACTTTTTTTAAAATATCAATAAAATATTACCCTGTGTTTTTGTTAATTTTATTGATTTTGTTGATTTTTAATAGGATTTATGCTACACTATATTATGAATTGATGAAGAAAATTTATATTTTGCGCGGGGAATATACTTAAAAATATTACGTGATATTGAGATATACTCCAAAAAATGGAGGCAGAAGTAAAAAATGTTTATGAAAAAGATGTGTGTTTTATTACTTATCTCATTGGCTGTATTATCAGGATGTATTTTTAAAACATTGCCAAAAGAAAAAGAATATGAGATATTTGAACA
>JGI994J12354_10001073_pt1 | contig 27756 bp, 29 predicted proteins | sample IntmicLarv3ML3BL_FD_12354 | JGI IMG/M metagenome (IMG submission 12354) | reverse complement strand
GTAAAAACTTCCGTTATGAATACGGCTCGGGACTAAATATTCACGTGAACCTTCGGGTGTGCTTCGAATTAAGTTCGGCGTTTCAATATCGATAAATCCCTGTTCGAAATAGAAATTCCGCGTAATATTCGTTATTTTATTGCGTAACAAGATAATACTTTGTAAATCAGGGCGTCTCAAGTCCAAATATCTGTGTTTAAGGCGTAATTCTTCGTTGACGTTGGAATTTTCCACTATTTCAAACGGTGTTGTTTCGGATTTTGTCAAAATACGTAAATCCGTTATCAAAACTTCAATTTTACCTGTCGCTAAATTGTTGTTGACCGCTTTTTCGCCGCGCGAACGAACTGTTCCTATTGCCGCAATGACGTCTTCCGAACGTAAAGCGTACGCTTTTTCGAACAATTCCGCATTTTCTGCCTGATCGAAAGTTAATTGCAAAATGCCCGTTCTGTCACGTAGATCTATGAATATAAGTCCGCCCAACACTCGGCGGCGTTGAACCCAACCCGTCACATGAATAACCGAACCGATGTTTTTTTCGCCGAATTCCGCACAATAGCCGCTTCTGTTAATCCCTGTCATGCTGTCCATATTTATATCTCCTAATTAATTTTTCATTATTTGAATTATATCCGACAATTTTATTTCAATGTTTTCGCCCGTCTGCATGTTTTTCAGCACACCGATATTTGTTTGGACTTCATTATCACCCAAAACTATCGAATAAGCCGCTCCGATTTTATCCGCGTATTTCATTTGTGCTTTGAGACTTTTGCCCATTAAATCATTTTCGGCGCAAAATCCCGCTTCACGCAATTCTTTTGCTAGAATCACGGCTCTTGGCAGACCTTTTTCACCGATATTTGCTATATATAAATCTATTCCGGGAACTTCGCCGAAATCACAATTCTGTTTATCCATTACCGATATAATACGCTCCAGTCCCGTTGCAAAACCAAGACCGCAAATATCCTGTTTTTCGTCAAGTTCCTTTATCAGTCCGTCATATCTACCGCCGCCCAAAACAGTCAAACCGTCTTCTTTGTAGATTAACTCGAATACTGTTTTTGAATAGTAGTCCAAACCGCGGACAATTTTCGGATCGATAATATATTCAATCCCAACCGCATCCAGACCTTTTTTCACGCCGTCGAAATGTTCTGAACAATTTTCACAGATAAAATCCAAAATAACGGGTGAATTTTTAACAATCGCAGAACAGACGGGACTTTTACAGTCGAGAATACGCATAGGATTGCGTTCCAAGCGGTCCTTGCAAGTTCCGCACAGTTCATCTTCATTTTTTTTGAAATATTCGCGTAAAGCATTATGATATTTTGCACGGCACTCGGGACAGCCGATCGAATTTATTTTTAATACTATATCTTTTAATTTCAATTGATTTATCATTTCATTCGCCAAACAAATGACTTCGACATCCGACATATAGGAATCACTTCCGTATAATTCAACGCCGAACTGATGAAATTCGCGGAAACGTCCTGCTTGCGGCTTTTCATAGCGAAACGCAGAAATGATATAGTATAATTTTAACGGTAATAATCCTCCGAACAAACCGTTTTCCAGGCATAACCGTGCAGCCGACGCCGTTCCCTCGGGACGCAGCGTCAGCGATCTGTCGCTTTTATCTTTAAAAGTATACATTTCTTTCTGAACAATATCAGTCGTATCTCCGACTCCTCGTTCGAACAGTTCCGTGTGTTCGAATGTAGGGAACCGTATTTCTTTAAAACCGTATAGCGATGCAATTTCCCCGACAACTTTTTCCACATACCGCCATTTATACGAATTCGAAGGTAAAATATCATTAGTCCCGCGCGGTGCCTTAATTTCCATATAAAATCTCCTTAAAATTTATAATAATCAAATCAAAATTTAAATCGTACCATTTGCAAAGCAAATTTCCTTCATTGTTAATTTTTAATTGTTAATTATTAATTGAAAACCGTCCTCTCCGTACAAAAGCACAGACAGGACGGATAATCTATATAAATCGAACGAATAGCTAATTTAACTGTTTTTATTAAAAAGATTCGTTCTTATTATTTCTCGGATTATATATCTCTCTCCAGTCAAGGTCACCCCTGTCCAAAGCTCTGATTAATACTTCTGCCGTTGCTATATTTGTAGCGAGAGGAATATTGTGCATGTCACACAATCTCAAAAGGGTTATTTCATCCGATTCATCAACCGCATTGAGCATCGAATCCCTGAAAAACAACAATATATCTATTTCATTATAAGCAATTCTCGAAGCTATCTGCTGATCCCCGCCGCGTTTTCCGCTCATAAAACGATGCACGTCAAGCCCTGTCGTATCGGCAACAAGCTTACCGGTTGTTGCTGTCGCACAAAGAGTATGTTTCGACAAAATTCCACAGTAAGCGATACAAAATTGTACCATTAATTCCTTTTTTTTATCGTGTGCTATTAAAGCTATTGTCATTATTGCCTCCGTTTTTTATCTTGCAGTTTACCAAAATTTATACAATCCCACAGTCGCACCTGCCATGCGTTTTGCTATATTTTCAACAGCAATTTTCGCAGTTGATTTCTTCTCTTCCATTAAATACCCGCTTGTATTTGACAACATTATAACATTTATATCATCGGGAATTAATCCCAAAAGCTGAACTGACGTATCGTCAATAATATTGTCAATATTCGGTGAAAGTCTTTTTTTCACCAGCAACGGCCTGACTTTGTTAATAATAAGCCTGATATAACCGACGCCCCATTCCGACGCTAAAATCGACGCTTTTTCCGCATCGCGTACGGAACACATATCAGGAGTTGCCACTAACAGTAATTTTATATTCGGTGAGCACAGGTTTTGAAAAACCGTATCTACTCCCGACGGACAATCGATAATAATATAATCATATTCATTTTTATTTTTGACACAAAATTCGGAAATAAATACCGGTAATTGTTCCGTATCAATATCAATTGCCGAAGGTCCGGCAATGAAGAATAAACTCGGATATTTCGGATGATTATATATACATTTGCTCTTATCGCAGTTATTTAAATACATATCGTTTATATCATAAACAATATCGTTCTGCATACCTAAAATTATATCTAAATTTCTTAGATGCAAATCAGCATCGACAAGGAGTGTTTTCGATCCCATTTTTGACAAAGCAATACCGAGATGCGCAGAGATAGTAGATTTACCGACTCCGCCTTTACCTGATGCGATGACAAAAATTTCACCCATTAAAAACACCATTTCTTTCAATGATATAAGAAATACATAATCATACACAGTAATTATAAACTATATTTTCCAATAATGCAATATGTTAATTAAAGAATGTTAAATATGACCAAATTTTCTTCTTAGAATATACTTATATTACTATTTAATATTAAAATACGATAGTTTAATTAGTCAACTTAACAATTCGCCTATTTCAGGCACATGGTCAAAAACGTCTTTATTAGAAAAATAATATGACAAAACGTCTTTTATTAATATAGCGTCAATATGAACTGCGTCCAATCCGCCGTGTTCAACCACCAGCGAAAAAGCTATCTGCGGATTTTCACTGGGCGCATATCCCACGATTAATGTTGTAGGTAAACCTCTCGGCATTTCTGATGTACCTGTTTTTACGCTGACAGTCGCCATTTTGAAATCCTGGAATCCTTTATATCCGCTGCCGCCTTGTTGTGTTGCCATGAAAAGACCTTTACGAACGGCTTCAAATGTCGATTGTTTTATCGGTAATGTTTCAGTAATCACCGGCTGGTTCTCAAAAAGTATTTCACCCGTTTCTTTGTTCCGAATGGCTTTGACAATCTGCGGCCGGTATCGAATGCCGCCGTTTGCGATGATGGCGATATAATTGCATAATTGCAGCGGTGTAACGTTGTTGTCCGTTTGTCCGATTGCCGCTAGCAGCGTTTCGCCTTCCTGCCATGCCTGACCTTTGGAAATACGATATTCTCTGCCTGCCAAAACGCCTTTTTTCTCGCCTTCGATGTTGATACCCGTCAATTCGCCGAAACCTAACATTTTACCGTATTCGTTTAATTTATCAATTCCGACTTTTCGTGCGATGTCAAAGAAGTAGCAGTTGCACGATCTAGCCAGAGCGTCTTTTAACGTTAAAGTTCCGTGAACTGTGCCGAAAATACAAGTTGGTTTATACAATTCATAATAATCATAAAATCCCATACAAGAATATTTCGTATCGGGAGTTATTACGCTTTCTTCCAGTCCTGCGATACCCGCTACCATTTTAAAAGTCGATCCCGGCGGAAACAATCCCGAAATGGCACGGTTTACGTACGGTTTAAGCGGATCTTGCGAAACTTCTGCGAAATCCTGCGAATATGTGGTCAGATTATATGTCGGATAGGACGCAAGCGAAAGCACTTCGCCCGTATGAATATCCATGAACACAACCGCACCCGTACTCGCTGCTTCTTCGCCGTTTTGTTCTTTCAGGATTTTAATTATTTCTGCTAAACCGTCTTCTGTGAGTGTCTGCATATTTTTATCTATGGTTAAAATTATGTCATTACCCGGTTTCGGATCAATGTTTTTTACGATTTCAGTCATTGTCCCCGTAACGTCACGCTGCGCGTATTTTACACCGTTTTCACCGCGTAAATATTCTTCGAATGTCCGCTCGATACCTTCCTTTCCGACTATATCGTCGAGAAGATAACCTTTTTCTTTTAGCGTTTCGTATTCTTCTGCGTAAATTCTGCCTACTCTGCCCAAAATATGCGACGCAAAATAGTCCTGCGTATAGAACCTGACCGGTTCGACTTCTAAATAAACACCTTGAATTTCGTCGCTTTTTTCTTTTATCATCGTTGCCGTTTCAATATTTATATCGTTGGCAAAAGTAAAAAAGGACACTGAACTTCGCATTTCTATTTCATACCGAATTGCAATGATGTTGCGTGCGTCTTCAACGCTGTATTCATCTAATTTATAGTATTTTATCAGTTCTTCCAGTGATTTGTCCGCTGTCATATCCGCTTCGATTTTTTTGCTTTTTAAAAATTCATTGAATTTTGCCAGTTTTGATTCATTATCGAACACATTGGAGTCATAAACATACGGCTGTGTTTTTAAAATGGGAAAAGTATCGATATATGTTTGGTTGCACGCATTGAAAATCTTAATAACTCTGTAAATCGTCTGATTAAGTTTATTTTTTTCAATCATGGTTTTATTAAATTCTACCGTCAATGCTTTTCTGTTTTGAACCAAAGGTCTGCAGTAACGATCCAAAATATCTCCTCTCGGAGCTTTGACGATTGTTTTTGTCACCACTTTATTCTGGCTCTGTGCCGCATATGTTTTACCGTCGATTAATTGCAGCTTGATAAGACGTAATATAAAAATAAACATTACGGAAATTAAAATTATAATAATTACAGCAACGCGCGAACGTTTCATGCCCATTTTTTATTAATCATCTCCTTATCGGCTGTAAATATGTGTAATAATTTATATAAAATAAATAAAATAATTGTTACAGGTATTGCGAAAATCACTTTCGGCAATAAAACATAATAAAAACCTATATAAAAATCATCCGCCGACGAAGACATTGAATAAATTCCCAGCATGACCAGCTGACAAAAAAAAGTGCTTGTCATTGAAACGATAAAGATAACCGGTATATTTCCTGCGAAATAATTTACGATAAAAAATGCCGCCGAATAACCGATAATCATGAACAAAATCCCTTTTGTTCCGAATAATCCGTGATCGCCGAAATCACATAAAAGACCCCAGATTAAGCCGTAAACCGCACCAAAATACTGCCCTTCAAAAGCAGACATGCAGACAATCGCAACCAACGCAAATTCAGGAGTCACGCCGTTAAATGAAATCGGACTGAATACATATTCAAGTATATATAAAAACAGCATACTAAATGTATAAACAAAAATTCTTTTTTTCACGTTACATTTCTCTCAACAAAATTATTCAAACATATTATCGTCATTTTCGAAATTTGTGATAATATAAACAGAACGTATTTTTTCAAAATCCACAAATGGCTGTATAATAGCATACTGCGAAAGTCCGTGTTCTTCCACACGAATATCCTCAATTATTCCGATACGCAATTTTGCAGGATATAAACCGCCCAAACCCGACGTTTCGACCACATCACCGCGATTAATGGCAACGTTATTGTCAATATACGAAAGCTGACATTGCCCCGAGAGCTTGAGTTCCAGGCTACCTTCGGTCATTGCCATATCTTTTGTTCTGACAATAACAGCACCTACTGCCGATTTCGGATCGATTATTGTAACAATAGACGCCCAGTTGACGCCTACATCACGAATGATTCCGACAAGCCCGTCACTCGAAATGACGACATTATGCTTTTTTATTCCCGACGACGAACCTTTGTTTATCGTAAACATGGAATAATATCCGCCCATATTCGATGAAATAATATCCGCCGAAACAAATTCAAATTCGTTGTAAATATCTTTTATTCCGACAATGTCTTTAAGCATATCATTTTCATGCTGAAGATGAATACTTTCGCCGGCTTCTATTTCCAAATCATTGATTTTTTGCCGAAGTTCTTCGTTTTCTGCTTTTAGTTCTTTAAATTCAGTAAAAGTTGCAAAAAAATCCGAAACAGCTGAACCGACTCCCGAAAAGACATATTCAATCGGCGAAAAAATTATACCGATTATTTCTTTTGGAGGTGTAACTCCGCCGTCTACGGCAATATTTAACATAAAACCTATCAAAAAAAGTACAATTATTATCAGAACAATAAAAAATCGCCCTTTGAAAAACTCATTATTCATTTATTAAATACCAATATATTTATTTTCTATTTTTATTATATTCTTCTTCCGTAATGCCGAAAATATACTGACTATGATATTTACCGCCGAGAAATATCACATCACGGATAGTACCTTCACGCACACAACCTAAGGATTCCATCATTTTTGCCGATGCTATATTATCATCCAGGCAAAAACCCGTAAATTTATGCAAACGACGTTCGTTGAACGCATATTCAAATAAAATCCGCATCGCCGCTTTGCCATATCCTTTGTTTCTATATTGTTTTAAAAGAATCATGCCGATTGAAAAAGTTCCGTGCCGTTCATTTATAAAATTAAAATGCAGCCCGCCGACATATTCGCCTGACAATGTTTCGATAATAAATTCGGGTGCCGTATTATTCGGCTGTTCCTGTTCCGAATCAGGTTTTATAACCGGTTTAACGGGCGGAAGCGGCATTTCTTCGCCTACCAAGGATATTCCCAAACTGTCGAATTGCATTAAATAATTCTGTTCGGAGTCTGACGGTCTGCGTAAACGTAAACGAATTTTGCCGTCCTGCCAGTAATATGTATCAAAATCGTAACTCATTTGTTCCTCACAAAAATCGTTTGATAAAACCCGTCTTATCGTCAGAATTATATCCGTTTTTTCTATAAAAATTCAAGGTTTCGTCTTTTTTCGAACCTGTCATCAGCATGATTTTATAACAACGTTCTTTTTGGGCTATTTCATCTGCTTTTTCCAATAATCGACTCGCATAGCCTTTTCTTCTGTAATCGCTGTGTGTCACTACATTTTCAACAATCGCATACGAACGTAAATTATGCGTCAAATTGGGTATTATTATCAAAGTCACGGAACCCACGATTTGTCCGTTGATTTCGCCGAGTAAAATGTGATAATCTTTATTTTTTATTATTTGCGTAAACTTTTCAATCCACAATTCCAAATGCTGAGCTTCTCTGGGCGGAAATTGCGTTAAATGATGCATATATAATTCTATTAAACTTTCAATATCGTTTATTTCTGCTTGCCGAATATTCATTTAAAACCTCCGTCCTGTAAAACCTAACCTCTCGCAACTTCCAATGCTTTGAGCATATCCAAAGATAAACCTGCACCTCTTGCGACATTTTCAAACGGTTGTTCCGATAAGTTCGCAATAATGCCTGTTTCCTGCATTATTAACTTATCCCAGCCTTTTAATAATGCGCCGCCGCCGGTCAGCAGCACTCCGTTCTGATAAATATCACTGGATAATTCAGGCGGTGTTTTTTCAAGCACTTGCTTAAAACAATCTACAATCAAATTAATAGAATCTCTCAGCGCATCCATTACTTCATCAGAAGAAATAGCGATATTTACGGGCAAACCCTGCTGAAGATCACGTCCGCTGACCGTCATATAATCCACTGTTTCGCCGTAAAAAACGTTTCCTATATTTAGTTTTATTTCTTCCGCTGTTGTTTCGCCGATTAAAACGCCGTAATTTTTCTTTACGTATGAAATGATATCTCTGTCCAGTTGATTTCCTCCACACTTAACAGAAGAAACCGAAACCAGTCCGCCCAAGGAAATAATCGCAGCTTCAGTCGTTCCGCCGCCGATGTCAATAATCGCATGTCCGTTCGCTTCAAATATAGGTATATTCGCACCTATCGCAGCTGCCAGCGGTTCCTCAATGGGATAAACTTTACGTGCGCCTGCAAAGTATGCCGCGTCTTCAACGGCACGTTTTTCAACTGCTGTAACTTTTGACGGCAGGGATATAATAATATTGGGTTTGCCAAAACCGTGTTTCACTTTTTTTACAAACTGTCTGAGCATTTGGGACGTCAAGTCAAAATCCGCAATAACACCGTCTTCAAGCGGCATTGCAGCTCTAACTGTCCCGGGCGTTCTGCCCAGCATACGTTTGGCTTCAGCTCCGACAGCAAGCACTTTTTTACTGTACGAATCAATGGCAATGACAGAAGGTTCATTCAGAGCTATCCCTTTATTTTTCGTATAAATCAATGTGTTGACCGTTCCGAGGTCAATACCCATATCATTATTATCCATTTATATACCTCTTAAATTTAATATATCTATATCATATTTCATAAGCATGTTATATAATAAGTTCAACGGAAGTCCCACCACATTAAAATAATCTCCGTCAATTTTTTTAACCAGACAAGCACCCTTCGACTGAATACCGTATCCGCCCGCTTTATCGAGACTTTCCCCACAATTAATATAATCCGAAATTTGTTTATCATTTAAATTATTGAAATAAACGTCCGTCACGCAATATTCTGTATTAATTCTGCCGTTTTTGAAAATACTAAGCCCTGTATAAACATAATGGATATTCCCGGACAATATTTTCAGCATTTCAAAAGCCTTTTTTTCATCGGCAGGTTTATTCAAAACAATATTATTAACCGCAACAACCGTATCAGCCGCAATAATTATGTCATCGTGAAACAGCTCTGTTTCGCCGATATTTTTCGCTTTTCTCCGTGAAAGTTCACAAACCAGTTCTTTCGGCGGTAAAACAACATTCTCATCCACATCGGGTATTGCTATTTTAAATTCCACGCCCAGGGACGAAAGTAACTGCTGTCTTCTCGGCGAAGATGACGCTAAAATTATATTCATATAAATTCCCGGTAAATCTTTTTATTTTTAATATTTAATTTTAACATATATTATATAAAAAATCAATACATTCAAGGGTAATTTCAACGAAATTCCGCAATCTCCGTAAATTTTTAGTTACAAAATGAGTCCGTCTCCCAAAAAGACCGACTCATTTATTTAATTTTTTATTTATAAATTTTCTTCAATTTCCTTTTTTTCTTGAATAAACGGCAAATAAATCAAAAATTCCGTGCCGTGTCCTTCTTCGCTTTCCACCGTTATATATCCGTTATGCAATTCCACGATATTGTTGGCGATACTCAGTCCCAATCCCGTTCCTGTTTCGCTGCCGCCTCGTGATTTGTCCGATTTGTAGAAACGTTCGAAAATAAACGGTATATCTTCTTTTTTTATACCGACACCGGTATCTTTTATCGAAATTTTTATCATTTCATTTTCCACGTATGTAGAAATGATAACCTGGCCGTTTGCGGGCGTGAATTTAATGGCGTTATCTATAAAAATGATGAACAATTGTCTTAAGCGGTCATAATCACCCATAACCAACGGCAAATGTTTCCAATTATATTGGATAAGCACTGATTTCGCATCTGCAATCGTAAGCATACTGCCCGTCAAATTCGTTAGAATATTAGTTAAATCTGTTTCCTGGAGTTCTAAAACGATTTTTCCCGCTTTGAAACGCGAAGTATCGAGTAAATCTTTGACCAAGTGTTCCAAAGCTGTAGATTCTGTCTCAATTCTTTCATAATATTCGATTTTCGCTTCGTCGCTGTCTACAACTCCATCAATCAGAGCTTCAATCGAACCTTTTATAATACTCAGCGGAGTTCGGAATTCATGTGAAACATTCGCTACAAATTCACGGCGCAATTGTTCTAAACGTTCACTCTGGCTGATGTCCTGCACCGTTACCACGCAGCCGTCCACTATATCACCGTTCTGAATACGTGAAATAGTGAACCGTAAAATATCTTTGTCTTCAATAATAATTATCTGCCGTTCGCCTGTTTGGATGCAATGCGTAATCGCACCGCGTAACTGTATATCTTCAAAATGTTTTTGTTTACATAATTTCAATAAAGCCGTATTATATTTTGTCAGTTTTAAATTTATGTCAAAAGCCGCTATACCGTCGGAAATTGTATCGAAAATGTTGCTGAATTTATCTTTTTCATTTCGCAGCTGCGTAATATTCGAACCCAATGCTGCTGCCAAATAATTGAGCGAATAGGACAATTCCGCCAATTCGTTCTTGTCTGTGATATGCGTCCGCACATTATAATTTCCTCTCGCCATTTGCGAAGCAACAATACTCATCGCCCGCAATGGTTTGGTAAATTGAATACTGATCGCAACCGCTACGATAATGGCAATACAAACGGCGATAACCAAAGCAATAATCAATAAATTCTGCGCATTTCTGAACGTTTCATTGATTCTTTCAATCGATGAATGAAGTAAAACCGCACCAACTATCTGCCGTTTTGACGATTCGTCCATTGCATAAACCGGTACACAGACCGTCATCATCTGATCCCTGAAAATATGTGAAAATATCCTTGTTTCGCTTTTGGTACCGTTTAAGGCTGTTTTGATTATATCAATTTCGCTCTTATCTAAATCTTGCAAATAAACAGGCCAGTACGACGTTTGCGTCACCATAAAAACTCCGTCGGTATCCATAATCCACAGAGTAGCGTCCAAAACCGTTCCGACCAGTTGTGAATAATCCATAAAAGAAATGGTTTGATGGTCCGGTTTTGAAATAACATCGCTGACTAAATTTGCAATCTGATCAGCACAGCGTGTCATTAATTTTTCTTTGTCTGTATAAGCCGAATTGGAATATAAAAGCAGGAAAATAATACTGGTGATTAAAACCACCAGTACCGTAACCGAAATAAAAATTACAATTAATCGTGACGAAATACTGTGTAACATTAAAAATAGTCCTCAGCTTATGATATAACCGGATTATTATTTCTTTTCGAATTTATATCCGACACCCCAAATAGTTTTGATGTCAAAATTAACTGAATCATCTAAATCCAATTTGGTGCGGATGCGTTTAATATGCGTGTCAACCGTACGTGTGTCGCCAAAATATTCATAACCCCAAATATTTTCGAGCAAGTGGTCACGCGTGAAAACCTTGCCCGCATTGGTTGCAAACATCCATAAAATTTCGATTTCTTTTTTTGTCAAAACAACAAGCTTTCCGTTAACCGACGCTTCATAACTGTTCATGTCAATATGTAATCCTGAAATATCAATCATTTTGGTCTTTTCATCGGCAACATCATCAGTAACTCTGCGTAAAACCGCTTTGATACGCGTCATAACTTCTCTCGGGCTGAACGGTTTTAACACATAATCATCCGCTCCGATGTCAAGGCCGAGAATTTTGTCCGCCTCTTCACTTTTTGCCGTTACCATGATAATAGGCACATTTGAAATCTGACGGATTTGTTTGCATACGTCAAAACCGTTGATTTTAGGCATCATGACGTCCAGTAAAATCATCGACGGATTGTGTTCCTTAAATAGTTTCAGAGCTTGTTCGCCGTCAAAAGCACAAACGGGTTTATACCCCTCTTTTTGTGTGTATAACTTGAGTATGTCCACTATGTCTTTGTTATCATCTGCAATTAAAATTACTTTTTCCATAATTTGCTCCTTTTATTGTCATCGTGAATTTTTACATTATTTTTAAGTTCGCCAGTGACCGGTTTTTATAATTTTTGTCATTTGTCACTTCTTTAATAACTTTGATAAAATCGGGTATTTCAACCGTTTGATTATCGTTTTCTAATTCAATTTCCATAATAGCTCTGTCCTGCCAAAATTCATAGGTATCTAATTCGAAATATTGGTTTTTATATCGAAAACCGTAACGTACTTTTTTGATTTGATTTACTGTTTTATCAGCATTTTTTAATAATAATTCGTATTCATCCCGGGTTACAACTTTTTCTGTTTCAATGCGTTTTATCCCTGAAATCGTCTTTTTTTCCGTATATGTATATTCATATTGTTCCGAAATCTTTTTTCGCCGAATACGTATTTCATTTTCAGGATTATTACTTTTCAAATATGTTTGAATTATTTCAATTTTTTCGCTGTTTGTTAAAATAATTATATCAGGATATTCCACAAGAAATTTACGTTCAATCTCAAACATTTTAATACTCCCGCATTATTATAACACCATAAATGAATACTTATGTTACAAGATTATGACATCTTTGTTAAAATCAATCCGAATTTATTGGATTTTTTTCGAAAGTTTTCCGTTTCTAACGTTATTCGGTAATAAAACAGGTATTAAATCACTTCTGCCCGCATATTTGAGAGCCTGAATACAGATTTCTCTGTTCTTCGGATTAGTGCATTGCAGCAAAGCTCTTTGCCATGCTCTTTCCTGCGCTGATTTTGCCACGAAAACTTTTTCGAGCGTGAACGGATCCATTTCCGTGTAATACATCGCCGTCGAAATCGTTCCGGGCGTCGGATAAAATTCCTGTACCTGCTCGGGCGAATATTTAATTTTTTTCAGGTATAACGCCAATTTTATCGCATCCTGTACTGTGCAGCCCGGGTGCGAAGACATCAGATACGGAACCAAGAATTGTTTTAATCCCAATTTTTTATTCAGGGAATAAAATTTATCATAAAATTTTTCGTATTGCTTAAACGGCGGTTTGCCCATATATTTCAGAACAACGTCCGAACAATGCTCGGGTGCGACTTTCAGTTGTCCGCTGACATGATATTTTATCAGTTCTTCGAAAAAATAACCGTTTAAATCCAGCATCAGATAATCAAAACGTATACCCGACCGCACAAAAACCTTTTTTACTTTGGGCAAGTTACGCAGTTCACGCAAAATCTCGGCATATTCACTGTGACTGACCGACAGATTATCGCATGCTTCAGGTTCCAGACATCGTTTATGCAAACAAACGCTCTTCTTTGAACAGGGACGATTGCGAAAATTCGCTGTAGGGCCGCCCACATCGTGTATATAACCTTTAAAATTTTTACTTTTTGTAATCGTTTCACCCTCAGAAACAACAGATTCCTTGCTTCGTGAAGTCACGCTTTTTCCCTGATGAAAAGTAATCGCACAAAAATTGCAACCGCCGTAACAGCCGCGGTTATGTGCAATCGAGTGCTCAACTTCCCTGATCGCAGGCACTCCGCCGAATTCTTCGTACATCGGGTGATATGTCCGCGTATAAGGCAACGCATAAACAGCGTCCAATTGTTCTCTTTCAAGCGGTTTTGCAGGAATGTTTTGCAACAAATATCTGAGCGAATGTTTCTGGATAATCGGCTTGCCGAAAATAGGATCCTGTTGGTCGAACTGTATCTTAACAGCCTCGCAGTATACTTTTTTATCTTTCCGAACCTGTTCAAACGACGGACATTCCACCGCGTCTTCAGGCTTTTCACGCAGCATCACGCATGTTCCCGCTATATCCGTAATTGATTTTATATCTTCACCTTTTGATAAACGAATTGTACATTCTTTTATCTGATTTTCGCCCATTCCGTAAACCAAAATGTCCGCACCGCTGTCGAATAATATGCTTCCCCGAACTTGATTCTGCCAATAATCATAATGCGCAAAACGACGAAGAGAACCTTCCAGTCCGCCCAGAATAATCGGCATATTTCCGAAAATTTCACGGATTTTATTACAATAAACAATAATTGCACGGTCAGGACGTTTGCCCGTAACACCGCCTGGTGAATAATCATCGGTTTTTCGTAAATTTTTCGCTGCGGAATAATTCGAAACCATAGAATCAATGTTCCCGGAAGTTACCAAAAATCCGTATTTCGGCGTACCCAGCTTTAAAAAATCATCATTGGTTTTCCAATTCGGTTGAGCAATAACCCCCACACTGAACCCCAAAGCACTGACGACGCGCGAAATTATCGCAATCCCGAACGAAGGATGATCCACATAAGCGTCCCCAGTGATGCAGATAAAATCCAGCTGTTCAATACCGCGGTCTTCCATATCCTGCTTATCAACAGGTAAAAAATCATTTTTTGTCATTTATTTCTCGTTTTTAATTATTTATCTATATTTTGTTTATATAACACTAAAAGTTTTTCAATAATTTTTATCGTTTCCATATCAGGTTCAATAAATTCTAAATGTGCAAAGCAAAGATTTTTATATTCTTTTCCCAAAATTATTTTATCATAACCTGGCTGGCGTCCGCATCCGCACAATTTTCCGTCCGAACCGAAATGTTCGCAGCTTCTGACATGCGACCAAACCGTTTCTTTGAAATCCATAGCCGGTTTTTCGCCGCTGCCGAATTCACAAACATCCAGCCAAACGCCGGTATTTTTAAAATTCATATGCCCGATACAAGCCTTTAAATAATCGATTTCCCAGCCGTTTCCGTCTTTTTCCGCTTTAATCAAAAATTCATTATTTTCTAAAAAATTGCAAAATTTTATATAAACGTTTTTTATTATATCGCATAATTCGGATTTTTTTATATCTTCTTTAACGCTTAATTTAATTTGTTCGGACATTTTTTCACCAAATCCTTTCTGAAAAATATACATCGTTCCGTTTCGGAAAATCCTATCTTGGAATGAAATTTATAGCTGTCGGTATTATCAAGCAAACAATCGCTTAAAAATTCTTTGCAACCGTTTTTATACGCCCAATCTTCACATTTGGAAACAAGCTCAGCCGCAATACCTTTCAGCCGAAAAACAGGATTAACATAAATTGCTTCCAAGTATCCGACTGTTCCGTCATAAACCTTGCCGTTTACATATTCAGTGCGAAGAGAACCGTGACAAACACCTACCGCTCTTTTTTCGCAGAAAGCGAGAAAAAATTTTTGTTTTCCGTCAGAAAAATGCAATTTATTTTCATTGAGTAAAACTTCATATGAAAGTTCTTCATATAATTCGCATAATAATTCGGTGATTATTTCAATGTCCGTTTCATCGGCTTGACAATATGTTATATTACAATCGTTTTGTTTCATTTTAAATCTTCCAAACTTCAGTAAATAAACCAATATATACGCCATAACCGATTAACATGCTGATAATACCGGCGATGATAGCAATAATACCCATTATTCTGGTATCAGCTGTGTCATCGACGATATAAATTGTATTTTGGGTTATTTTAACAGGATTATACGCAACAGTCACAGTATCACCTTCGGATATTTTATCGCTGTGGCTAAAAGGAATTCGGTAATATTGTTCGTCAACTGTAAAAGTTAGCATCAATGCAGCTTCATTTTCAATAAATTTTCCCCTTACAACCAATCCCTGTGTTTGTTCAGTGCATCGTAACATCACAATGAATTGACTAAGCAAAATTATAATACCGATTAGTGTAAAAGCTAAACCGAAGACAAACGCAAAATTAAAAATATTATGATTCATAATATACTTCCTCTGCACGATATGTATAATAAAATATTAATTTTAAATTATATAGATTTTTCAATAATCCAGTCTTCGCGAAGTAATGCCATTGTAATTTCATCCTTATATTGCCCGTCCGCTCTGCATAAAAAACCTTTTCGGCGTAATCCTTCGACGACATATCCGATTTTTTGCTGCATTCCTAAAGAAGCTTCATTCCCTGCGAAACAACCGCTTTCCAAACGTCGTAAATTCAAAACGTTAAACGCAAATTCCGCTCTTTTCCGAAACGCTTCCGTGCCGTATCCATGCCCGTGATATGCTTCGTTCAGCCAGATTCCGCCGCTTGCCGTTCCTTGAACAGGATTAATTTTGTTAATATTCGTTCCGCCGATGACTTTGTTTTCACTTAATAATTCAATGGCAAAACTATATCCGTCTGTTTTGTTTTCAATACAATACGCAATAAATTCTTCGGCAAACCGTTCTGTATACGGATAAGGAACCACCGCCAGCCATTTCGATACGTTCAGATTGTTAAGACCCTGAACCAAATCATCCTTATCTTTTAATTCCCATGGTCTCAAAAGTAAATTTTCTGTTTTTAATATTAAATTCATATTTTTACAACCGGTGCATAAAGATAACATAGTTTATTATCATATATTTTCGGTTCCCCCTGTTTATAGTGTCCGTAATATTCGATGATCGGAAGAGTATCATCACCCGGTTTATAACCGAAATACGGTGCCAAAACTTCATAAATCCAGTCATAAGGCGGAATTCCGCCAAACCACGGTTCTTTACCTATTGCTTTCGCAGTTTCGGGATTTATTAAAATACGAAGATATTGCGTGGCAGGTATGTGTAAAATATCAAAATCTTTCGGTTGTTCCGCCGTTTTAACCATTTCGCAAAACATCACGCCGTTCGGACGATCTGCCGATAAATAGTTCACGCTTATGCAACCGTCGCGAACGGGATTGAATTTACCGTCTAATTTTGACTTGCTTAAACGATGATAACCGCTCAATATATTATCAACATTCGGTTCGTCCGTATTATTCTCGGCATATCCGATTTTTCCGCACCAAATGGTTTCCGTCCACTCAACAATTTCCACTACCGCATCATTATAATTAAATGTTTCGACAATTTTTTCGTGTGAATGTTGTAATTTCATTGTGTTACTCCTTGTACAATCGGTTTTTATATTGAATCCCGTGATTTCATTTCTAAAAACTGCATTTTCGTCAGTAAAACGGTTCTGGGTTTGCTTCCTTGATATGGCCCTGCTATGCCGCGGCTTTCCATTTCATCGACCAGTCTTGCGGCTCTGGCGTAACCCAAGCCCAAGCGTCTTTGTAACATGGATGTTGAAATAGACCCTGCGTCTACAGCTATTTCTATGGCTTCCATTAATTTTGGGTCATCGCCGCTGTTTTCGCCGTCTGACGAAGACATCGGACTGCTTCCTTTGCCTTTTGTGCCGAATTGAGCGGCATTTTCTTCGATTTTTTTAATTATATCTTTATCATATTCATGTCCTTCACCGTAATGTTCTTTAACAAAATTTACCACCGCTTCTACTTCGTTATCCGTGACCAGACAACCCTGTACACGTATAGGTTTTATCGCACCTAACGGGTTATACAGCATGTCCCCTTTGCCGATAAGTTTTTCCGCGCCGTTTTGATCGAGGATTATTCGCGAATCGATACCTGAGGAAACTGCGAACGCTATTCTCGACGGGACGTTTGCTTTGATAATGCCTGTAATGACGTCGGCTGACGGTCTTTGTGTGGCAATTACCAAGCACATTCCTGCAGCGCGTGCCATTTGGGCAAGACGGCATATGGAATCTTCGACTTCCGCCGGCGACGCCATCATCAAGTCCGCCAATTCGTCGATAACTATAACAATCTGCGGCAATTTCGGTTCATCGGGTGCTAACTTTTTATTATATCCGATGAAATCACGTACATTTTTTTCCGCGAATAAATTATATCGTTTCAGCATTTCACCAACCGCCCAGGCAAGTGCACCCGCAGCGTTTTTCGGGTCGGTTACAACAGGGATAAACAAGTGCGGAATACCGTTATATGACGAAAGTTCGACTACTTTCGGATCAATCAGCATTAATTTTATTTCGTCGGGTGAAGATTTGTAAATCAAACTGCATAACAATGAGTTGATACAAACACTTTTTCCCGAGCCGGTCGAACCTGCGATGAGTAAATGAGGCATTTTTGCCAAATCCACGATGATATTTTGTCCGCTGATATCTTTTCCGAGAGCGACCGAAAGTTTTCCCTGAGCCGCTTTGAATTCGGAACTTCCGACCAGTTCCCGAAGATAGACAATGCTCGTAGCTTTGTTCGGAATTTCGATACCGATTGCCGCCTTACCGGGAATGGGAGCTTCTATACGCACACCCCGAGCCGCTAAATGCAAAGCTATATCGTCGGATAAATTCGTAATTTTACTTATTTTTACGCCCGCTTGAGGCTGCAGTTCATAACGCGTAATCGTAGGGCCGCGCGAATAATCAATGATGCGTGCATCCACAGAAAAGCTTTTCAGCGCTTCGACCAATTTAACTGCATTTTGGCTCAGTTCCTGCTGATAATTCTGACTGTTTACGTCAGGTTGGAAATTCAAAAGGTTGATCGGCGGACTGACATACGGTTTATTATCGTGTTTTTTCTCTTTTTCTGTATTTTTATTTATATCGTCACTATTTTTTTTGCTTTCCGCATCGGAAATTATACCTTTTTTTGCGTCAACAGCTGCTAATTGCTCGTTTATCGATTTAATATCGACTTCACTGTTAGTTTGGATGATACCGTCTTTTTTGTTTTGTTCGTCAGTTTGCAACAAATCCTGAGACGGTGTTTGTACAGGTTTTTTACCGAATGATTCTATGTATGATTCATTTACATCAGTTGTTTTTTCTGTATCGTTATTATGTTCTTCGTCTTCTTTTGTGATGAACGGAATTTTGAAATTTTTACGTTTTTTGTCTTCTTTTATAACGGATTCGGATGAATTATTACTGTTTTTTATTAATTTTAGTTCATTTTGGAGCTGTTTTATGTCCTTTTTTATCAATTTTTTATCATTTTTCTGCGCTGCAATGAAGGTTTTATTTTTTTGCTGAATAGCTTGAGCTGTTTGAGATTTACCGTTTTTCGGCAGTTTAAAACTGGCTATAGTAATACCTGCCAGCCATAAAAACAAACCTAACATCAAAATAAAAACAATAATCGAAGAACCCACAACATCGCAGTAATGCACTAAAAATACGCCGATCATTCCACCCAAAACTCCGCCGGATTTAAATTCGAGTCCGTCATTCAGAAGTATTTCCGCAAGTAATTTTAAATCTATGTTTTTATCTGCAGTGAAGGACAAAATATTGGTAAAAACTGACACAGAAAGAGCAAAAACCATACCAATCCAAAATTTGGAAATCAATTTTTCACGTTGTAAAACAATCATAGAGCCCATGTAAATACAAACAATCGGTACTACGACACCACCCGCACCGAACATGCCCAATAACGCCACTTTCAACGCTTCGCCGACGACGCCTGTCGCCTGCGTGAATAAACTGATGAATGAAAAAATACCTATCAATAAAAATATTAATGAAACAACCGTCGCCAAAACATAATCGTCTTGTTTTCTTTTTTTACTTTTGTAAGCCATTTAAAAATCCTTTAAAATATTTGTGTTTGTGTATATTTAATTAATTATAGACCAAATTATTGAAAAAACGCCGATTATAAAGCAATAAATTGCGAAAAAATAAAACTTTTTGTTTTTCAGTAAATATTGCAATAATCTTATTGCCAGTAAACCGACTAAACCCGAAACAACGGCTCCGGCGAAAAAAGCGGGAAAAAGCGATACATCGACGCCTTCTTGAAAAATATCTGCTATTTGCAAAATCAAAGAACCCAAAATCGCAGGAATGGACATAACAAACGAAAATTTCGCTGCATATGCTCTGTCCAGTTTACAAAAAATCCCACCTGAAATGGTCGAACCCGAACGTGAAATACCCGGTATCACAGCGATTGCCTGAACAACACCCACAAAGATTGCGTCCCGTATTTTCATTTCTTCCGCTTTTTTACTTCCGCTTGGTATCATGTCAGACATAAAAAGAAAAAATGAAGTAATAATAAGTGCGATACCCACAACAAGAACCGAGGAATACATGTTTTCTATATAAGATTTAAACGGTATAATTAAGAACAGCGGGATAGTCGCAATAATCAGCATAAAAAGCATTTTTTGATGTTCATCCGCTTTTTTAAAATCAAATTTTTTATTCATTAACTGATATAAAGTCCTGATAAACGCTTTAAATAAATCCGAGAGCACGCCGTGAAACATGAAACAAACAGCAAAAAGCGTACCTAAATGCAACAAAGTGTCAAATAATAAATTTGTAGTAATATCAGTGGAAATTCCCAAAATATCCTGCATTAAAACTAAATGCCCCGAACTGGAAACGGGAAGAAACTCCGTTAATCCCTGAACAATACCTAAAATAATTGCCTGCCAGATTGTCACTGTTATTCCCCCTGAAATAAAATTGATTATCATTATTTATTATATCATAAATATTAAAAAAAGTAAAACATTTTTTTCATTAATTTATATAAAATCATAAAAAAAATGTAAAAAATTATAATTCCCGGCAAAAAACACTATCTTTTTTAATATAAATGTATTATAATAAAAGGTAAGATAGATAAATCATTTTTCATAACAAATAAAGGAGATTTTGTACATGGATAGTATTTATTCGGTAAAAATCGCAGGATTGGAAATTAAAATAGTTTCATCGGAATCGATGGAATATACACAAAAAATAGCGGCGATGGTCGATGCGCGTATTCAGGAAATGTCGGGAAATAATACGGTTTCTATCACAACTTCGGCGATTTTGGCGGCGATGAGTTATTGCGACGATATTCAAAACCTGACAACAGGAAACGAAAACATGAGAACGCAGTTAAAATCATATTTGGCAGATACCAACAAAGCGCTTGCCGAACGTGATGAAGCCCGCAGAATGACGGAAAAACTGAAAGATGAATTAATGAGAGTTAAAATTGATATGTCTAACAAAAAGGATTAACATATGGAAATCCTATCTCCTGCAGGTTCGTATGAAGCGTTAAAAAGTGCCGTTTCAGCGGGAGCTGACGCCGTTTATTTCGGTTCGGGCAGTTTTAACGCACGCATAAACGCACAGAATTTTAATGACAACCAAATATGCCAAGCCGTTGAATATGCTCATATGAACGGCGTTTTGGCTTACGCAACATTAAATACGCTGATAAATGATACTGAAATAAATACAGCGTTGGAAACGGTTCAAAACTTCTCAAATGCCGGGATTGACGCATTTATTGTGCAGGACGCAGGTTTGGCATCATTACTCAAAAAATGCACAAATATTCCGATTCACGCAAGCACACAAATGAGCGTACATAGCCTTGACGGCGTGAAAGCACTGGAACAACTGGGATTCACACGCGTTGTACTGGCTCGCGAATTATCGAAAGCCGACATTACATATATTACACAAAATGCGAACATAGAAACGGAAGTTTTTGTTCACGGAGCACTTTGTATGTGTTATTCGGGACAGTGCTATATGTCGTCAGTCATAGGTTCACGCAGTGCCAACCGCGGTCAATGCGCGCAGCCGTGCAGGCTTGAGTATCAGCATGGCTATCAATTGAGTCTGAAAGATTTATGCCTGCTTGAATATGTTGATGAATTGGTTCAAATCGGCGTTTCTTCACTAAAAATCGAAGGCAGAATGAAAAGTCCCGAATATGTTGCAGCTGTCACGGAACAATATGTACACAAAAAAGACGGCGGAAAATATACGAAGGAAAACAAAGATTATTTGGCGAAAGTGTTCAGCAGAGACGGTTTCACTGACAATTATTACAATAATATTATAAAAAAGGACATGTTCGGAACAAAAAGCACGTCCTCGATAACTCATAAATATGACCTGAAACCGTATAAAAAGATAAAAATCTCGTTCGATATCGAAGTTACCGAAAATAATTTAAAAATATTCGCATGCGACAAAAACATTACGGTAAATATTGAAATTACGACAGAAAAAGCGGAAAATCAACCTACAACAATAAAAATTTTAAACGAAAATTTATTAAAATTGGGAAATACACCGTTTTTTGCGGAAAAAATTGAAAAGGATTTACCGAAAGATTTATATATTCCCATTTCAAAAATCAATAACGCAAGACGCGAATTATGCGAAAAACTGACGCAAAACAGGCTGAAAAACAATAATATTTTTAATAAAATTGAAATAAAAAAGAAACAAGTTCAAACAAAGCCTATTAATGATATATATGAAATTCAAGTTCATGATATTCGTCAAATCCCTGAAAATCTTGAAAAAATCAGCAAAATCTGGCTGCCGATTAAAGATATTAACAACATAAATTTCGAAAAATTCAAAAACAAGATCGGAATATTTCTGCCGCGAATTTTTCATGACAGCGAACAAAATGACATTGAAAATAAGTTAAAACTCATTAAATCGTTCGGAATTACCGACATTTTATGCCCGAATATCGGACACGCAGAGCTTTGCAAACGTTTTGGACTAACTATTCACGGCGATTACGGGCTGAATGTTTTCAATGCTTTTTCGGCAAACGAATATAAAAATCTCGGTTTTAAAACGCTGACAGCGTCGTTTGAACTAAATTTAATAAAAATTCAGGACTTTGCCGATGAAAACATCGGAATCCTCGCTTACGGACGTTTGCCGTTTATGATAACCAAAAATTGCATAAAATCCAAGCATAACACGCCCGAAATCCTTACAGACAGGATAAAAAAAGAATTTTTGGTGACATGTGAATATGGCTGCCGAAATGCGGTTTGGAACGCAAATGTGCTGTTTTTAGCGGATAAAGATATAAAAAACGTAGCTTTCCAACGACTTGTTTTCACCGATGAAAATAAAAATCAGGCAGAAAAAATTATCGACGCATATACACTAAAAACACCGATTGAAATTAAAGATTTTACAAGAGGATTGTATTATAAAACAATTTGAGGGAAAATATGAAATTAAATATAAAAAGAATTGAAAAAAACGGCAAAAAGCCGCCAATTCCGACGTATGCCACCAACGGTTCGGCAGGCTTGGACTTGACAGCTTTTGTCGAAGATTCAGTCACAATCATCCCAAATGAATTGGTAAAAATTCCGACCGGAATATGCGTGGAAATCCCTGCAAAATACGTCGGTTTGTGCATTATTCGCAGCAGTTTGGGTGTAAAAAGCGGCATTTCGTTGTCTAATTGCGTTGGTGTTATAGACAGCGATTACCGAGGTGAAATCATTTTGGGACTTATTAATAATTCATGCGAAAAACGTACGATAATTCCCGGCGAACGCATCGCACAACTGGTTATAGTACCATATTTATCCGTTGAAATCGAAGAAAAAGAGGTATTGAGCGAAACAGTCCGAGGTGACGGCGGATTTGGTTCAACAGGAATAAAATAATAACAAAATCAAAGGTATATTCTGTCGGAAATTAAAATTATTATAATTAATAACATTCAAAAGGGATTATCATCATGAAAAAATGGGTTACGGAAGACTGGGAATTTGAAATAACTGTTGTTGAAGGAAAAGCGGGTCATTGCAGACTCGGACTGGAAAAAGGCGATGTTTTTATTTTTCAATACGGCTGTCCTGCCGATATGTGTCCCAAAATTATGTCGCAGCTGTATACATGGTGCGAAGTCATTCGGTGCGGCGGCGACTTTACATACAGAGGTGAAAAAGAAAAATATGAGATGAACCTGTCCTGTCCTGACCATTGTATTCAATTTCATTTAAGAGCATACCCCATAAACCGCGATGAAAACGGGATTGCATTGAAGAACAGTCCGAGACCTGAAGATTAATTTTTAGCGTTTTACGAAAGATTTTAAAATAATTATGTTTAATTAAAATAATAGTCGAGGTGTCATGAAAACTCTCTACATTTCCGATCTTGATAAAACTTTGCTTCGTTCAAACGAGCGTGTATCCGAGTATACAGCGAACATTATCAGCCGATTTGTTAAAAACGGCGGATATTTTTCCTATGCTACAGCACGTAATATTAATTCGGCGAATGTCGTAACCGCCGGGATAGACATGAAGTTTCCCGCAATTTGTTCCGACGGAGTTTTTGTTATCGATACGGCGACAGAAAAGCTGTACGGAACTAATTATTTTTCGTCTGAAGAAGTGACAGTTGTTCGGGAATTTCTCGGTTTTCGTAAAGTTTCACCTATTGTTTTTGCCTATATAGACGGAAAAATTCGATTTTCATTTATTAAAGAGTTTATTACACCCGAAACAAAATTTTTTCTGGATAAAAGAATAGGAGACTTGCGGAGGCGAGAAGTATCGAATATAAAAGAATTGTATTTCGGCGACATATATCGGTTTATATGGACGCCTTTTTCTGCGGATAAAATTTATGAAGAAGAAAATTTTTTCAAACATTTTTGCCGCAGGGATTATGAACCGCAGGCAAATTTATGCGATATTTTACCCATAAAAGCTACAAAAGCAAATGCTGCTTTGCAACTCAAGAAGATGTTAGGCTGCGATAAAATAGTCGTTTTCGGCGACAATGAAAATGATTTATCTCTTTTTGCCGTTGCCGACGAAAAATATGCCGTTTCTAACGCTATACCTAAAATAAAAGAACTCGCGACGGCTGTTATTGATTCAAACGAAAATGACGGAGTTGCGAAATGGATCGAAAAAAATATTTTTGAAAGCAACTAATATGACATACTGTTGTCAGGTATAACATGGTAAAATAACTGTTATAAGGAGATTAACGATGAACATAAATTTACATTTGACCGAAACCGCAGAAAAAATGGGTTTTTCAACCGAAACTATGCAATTTCCCGATTGCGAAATTGATCCGTCGAAAATAAAAGTTATAATGGTCAACGAGGTTGTGCCGAAAAATCCGAACGACTGGTTCTACAGCGAAACCGACGACCCCGAAAACAAACGCAATGCACTCGGATTATTCGGAGGTGCGGGCGTTCCCGTGAAAAGTATGTGCGAAATTCTCGATATGGGGATTTATGTTACTTCCGCTTTAAAAACGCCGAAAGTCATTTCCACGGCTGACCCTGAAGTAATCAAGGCACAATTACCGTTACTGGAAGCTGAACTGGCGATGTTTCCGAACGTTAGGCTGATTATGCTCATGGGCGATGTGGCTATAAAAATGGTCAACATGATTGCTAAAGCAAAAACCAAGAAAAACGCCTGCCAATCGGGTGCGCCGGGCAGACATCGTCATTGGAATAACGAAGAGTTTTATTGGGGTGAAATCCGTATTTTTCCGTCTTATATCATGACAGGCAAAAATCTTTTGATTGAGCCGTTTAAACGGGATATGATTATTAAAGATATTGTACGGATGATGGAGTTTATCAAATAAATAAAAGGAAACGATATGAAAACATGCTGTCAAGTATATGTAAAAGGTTCGCTCGAAGCGGCAGAAATTTATTGTAAAGCGTTTAATCTAACGTTAAATCCCGATATGACATTTTTTAACGAAAACGGCACATACGAACATGTTTCGCTTATGTTCGGCGAAACGGAAGTTCTCGCAGTGGCGGAAGATGTTACAAATAAAATTATCAATACCAAATCGGTTATGGCGTTCAACTTTTATGATTTGGGTAGCCGTGAAGCGGTTGATCATGCTTTTTCTGTTTTGAACGTTGACGCACTTTTTAACGAAAATCCGAACGGGCCAAAGTCACCATTTTGGGACAGCGAAAATAACGAATACTGGTTTTCGTTGGTAGATAAATTCGGCGTTTATTGGGGAGTAGGAAAATAAAATGAAAATACATAATATTGATTTATCGTCGCTTATTCCGTTCGGACAGGTTGTTTCTTCGGTGGCCGACAACGAGTTGCAAATGACTTCAACATCGGCAATTTATACGCATTTTCATAATAATGATACGCCGATAAAATCATATATTGGTCTTCCGAATAAGTATAAATTGCCGTTTCGCATCGACTTAACGATAAAAATTGATTCGCCCGCATTCTATCTGATGATAGGAAACGGACATGTCGAATTCGCTACGGGATCCGCTCACCGAGGAATTACAGACATTTTGGGAAATGATTTCAAGCCTAATATGCATATTTTTGACAATAATATCAATATCAACGAATTTGCAGATATATCCGTAACGTTCGGAAACAAATTTATATACATAGCCGTCAACGGTGTTTGCCGATGTTTATCAAAAAAATCTCCATATATAAAAATGTTGCAATCAAGTGAACTGCCCGATGAATTCAAAAACGGTTTTGACATGGCGATTGCTTGTAATAAACGCACGCAATTGACCGTCAAAAATTTTGTTATAACCGAATTTGAAGATTGTGAATTGGAAATGCCGTCTGACATACCGAATATTCAGCCGATTAACTATATCTTGACAGAAAAACCCACATTAGAAGCGGCTATCCAAAAACTTTCATCAGATCTCCAAAAAGAAATTTTATCTATAGATGAATTTTTGATGCAAAACATGAAGAAAAGCTTGAAATTGAAACGAAAAATCGAAAATTGGAGTACTGGCGGCAGGATTACTTATGTGTCAGATTTTGGATTTCGATATAAAATAGAAATTTTAGAAACATACATGTGGCACGACATTGGCTGGATTGCGTATAATACCAAACGCGAAACAGAAAAATTCGGCGGCAGAAAAAAAGCGGATTATACAAACGAAATATTATTAAAATTATCCGAACATTCTCCTGAATTTGCGAATGAAATGTTCATGCGTGTAAACGAATGTAAACGATGCAATTTGTCAGAAAACTGCAATAATATTTGGACATATGAACATAACGGAAAACAAAAAATATCCTGCGTTTGGGACGGCGGTATGAATTTCAAAATGATTCCGTCCGATTTTGCCGATGTGAAAAAAGTAATTGAAGTAATAAACGAAATTTTAGTTAAAATACAATGATATTAATAAAACTTAAATATATTTGAATAAAACTTTTACAAAACAAAAATACTGGGTAAAAAGAAATGAATGTGCAAAAATTGTTTAATCTCGAAAACGACGGTAAATTAAACATGGAAGTGAACGAAAACTATTTATATATTCGCGGTAATTTGGATTTTTATAAATTCGATTTAAATGAAATGAAAATCGTTCAAAAAAATACTGTTTTCAATAAAAACGGTAAAGCAAGAGGTATGAAAATATTTGATAATTTCATTTTTCTTTTTGATTTTTTAGATCTGTATATTCTGCAAAAAAATGATTTAAAAATTTTAGAGGTTTTTCATTTAGGCGAAAATCTTTCATCCGATATTTTAGGTATATTGTGGTTCGAAAACCCGAAAATTTATGTAAAAATACGCAACGGATATATTTATGCAGTTGATATTCAAACAAAAAACATTGAAAAAACCAAAGTTACCGGTACGAGTTTTTGGTCGGATTGCGTTATCGGAAACAATTTATACATTGGTACAACAAACGGCGTATTATACGAAATTGATAAAAATAATTTACAAATTAAAAGAAACTTTCCGATTACCAAAATGAATATTTACAGCATAATTCATCACGAAAATATGTTGTACACACTCACGCAAGACAAAAAAATAATAGAAATAAACGAAAATTTTGAAATTGTCCGAACAGTCAAAATGGCTGTAAACAACGGTATGGCGAACATTCCCGGCACATACGACGGACAGCACG
>JGI994J12354_10001072_pt1 | contig 27756 bp, 25 predicted proteins | sample IntmicLarv3ML3BL_FD_12354 | JGI IMG/M metagenome (IMG submission 12354) | reverse complement strand
CTCCCATGTCACCCCTTCATCGCTCAAACGGCGCGCTTCGTCGATCATTCCTTCTTGCAGACGACGACGCAACCGCTCGGTGATGCGGCGACGCAGCTCGGAACGCTCCCTGCGGATGCCGATCACCAAAGGTTTTATATCGGGAAAAGAATCGTTATTTGAATCAGGATCAGGAGTGAAAAGCGCAATTTCCAGCGCCCGAATAGTCCTTTGGCGATCCAGCAAATCGGTGTTGTTATGCTGCTCTGGGCGCAACTCAACAAGCCGTCTTGCGAGTTCTTCGTTGCTCACGCCCTCCAACTCGGCTCGCCAAGCTTTGTTCTCTGAAATTTCTACCATCCGGTAGCCGCGTAGGGCCGCGTCCAGATACATCCCCGTGCCACCGCATAAAATAGGCAATCGCTCTCGAGAGGAAATCTCAGCAAAAACTTTCAGAAAAAGCCGCTGAAATGCGAAAACGCTGAATTCATCGCCCGGCTCCAGAATGTCGATCAAGTGATATGGCGTTTTACCATACTCGGCCAAATCCTTGCCTGTACCGATGTCCATGCGCCGGAAGACTTGGCGGGAATCTGCCGAGATGATTTCTCCGCCAAATTCCTCCGCCAGCTCCACCGCTAAACGGGTTTTACCCGAAGCCGTCGGACCGAGAACCGCGAGGAGATTAAATGATAAACAAGGGATCATATGAAATTACGTCGTATGTTCCAAAATTCCCACCGGGTCAAAGGTTAGCTTGCTTTGTTCGTCCGTGAGATACTCTTTGCCGAGTTTGACTTTCTTTTCTTTATCCCTATTGGCAAGATATCCCCGTACGGCGATATTGAATGCCGCCTGCATATCCGCGTCCGAGATATGTCCGCAATACGGACAAACATAGATAGCCATGTTACCCCTCGGTTTTCCTTGCCCAAACTCTAGGGTGAGTTTTTCCCATTGTTCTGGCATAAGGTCTCGCCGAACTGCTTCCATTCCCGCCCCTAGACTAATGGAACCATCCTCACTCGGACGCATGTTCGGACGCATTGCCCGATATATCGCCGACTTCAGATCTTTACCTTTAATCGTGTCACCCGCCTTTTTCCCATCTTTAGGAAACAACCTGACCGTACGATTCGTTTCTTTTCCCTCGCCGTCAAGCGTTACGGCAAGGAGTCCGTCCGAGCCGCGCTTATCGCCGGTTTCCCCATTATCCCACTCTAAAAGCTGATAATTGTTATTATCCTTTATGGCAAGCGAAGCCCACCTTTTGCACTTTGTGCAGTACTGAGAAGTACCCGCAGCGGTAATCTCGATAGCCTTGAAAGAGAATTCTGGACCGAATAGCTTCCCCCATGATTGCTTATTTTCAGCCTTGTTTTCTTTTTTAGCTACGCTGCTTCGTTTAATGGAATCATAGACCTTAGATATTCTGGCGCCCCCGCTCTCAAATCCAGAGACCTCATATTCAAAGCAAAGCCTTGCATCTTTTCGAACAGCAAGATCTTCCAGTAAATTGCGATAACTTCCAATCAAACTCTCCCTGACTCTCGCAATTTTAGTATCGGGAGAAGTAAAAGTCGCCCGCACCTGATTTTCTCTCAGTTTTTTTACATCCTCCTTAAGAGAGATTTGTTGTGGATCCGTAAAAAAACCTTTTTCAACACTTTTGATTCTGACGGCATTCTTTCCCGCCCCTCCGATGTCCTCATTTGCGTCCTCAAACACTTCAACCAAATGCCAAGCAAGTCCGTATTCCCCTATATCTATTCCTATATAACGGGCATAGTCTTTCTTGGCGCTATTTTCCGGAGGGTTAATCGTAAATGGTTGACTCACAAAAAGCCTGGGATCAGGTTTTTCGAAAATCACCGGAGTTTTGTCATCCCAATTCACTTTGCATGATATTTCCGCAATGGTAAAGCTGCCTCCGGCGCCAAGTTCAGTTTTACGTTTCTTTTGCTTTTCGAAAAACCAATCCAGAAACTGGATCTGATATTTTGAAGATTGAACCCTTAGCGCAGGGACTTTTTTAAACTTTCCGCCAAAAGCTTCCGGTCCAAAATTGTTGCCTCTTAAAGCAACTGTCAGTTCTTTAGTACCCGCGAATTTCTCGGAATTATAAGCATAATAATATTTTCTGTTTGCGTCATACGCCATGAGATTTTGAGAGCCATTCACCGCTTGTAGAGGATATCTCGAAACAAACTCTCTCTTGGATATCAAAGCGGAATATCCCTGCAAAGTGGAGTGCGCAAGTACCGTTTTTCTCTGTTTTTCCCTATCGGCGTCTCTTAATTTAGCAGATAGGATAATCTTGGAGAGCTGAGCCGTATCTCGGAGTATATATCCGTCTTCTGGAGAATTGGCGACTGCGTTGTAAAGTATGGAGAGATCAGCCAGTTCAAAAAGATGAGATACTTTTATCTTATTCGGGACGTCGAGTTTTCCAAACTTGCCCCGCTCAAACCCCGACAAGTAAAACTTCGCTCGGTTATTCTTATGCGTAAAATCTACTCCCAAAGTAGATTCTATCTTAGCAAGCCTCTCTGTTACAAGGGGATGACCGCTTCCGTCAGGGCTTTCAGAAAAGCGCCCGGCAAGCGCGGCCAGATTATCAACTTGTTTATCTGTGATCTCATAATCGTCAAAATCCTCGGCAAGCACAACTTCGAGTTCCTTAACTTCTGTTTTTATCAGCTCTTTCAAGTTTATAAGTTTTTCCCAAAGAGCAATTTTGTTTTCCCCAAAAAAGAGAGGCGAACTCTGGATATGTTTGGAAAGTTTTTTTTGCCAACCTAACGGAAGGGCATGATCTTTGTTTTGTTGGGTATATTGATTGAGTTCGCTTCCGAGAACAGCGAGATAACTCTCAAGCTCATCGGTAACTTTTCTGGCTATCCGCTCGCCTTTCAAGCTTCTGATAAATTCAATTGTCTCAGACAGACTTTTGATGCCGCAAAGATCGCTGTCTGTCGGGAAACTAGCTCTCATTTCCTCCAGAAGTTTCAGTTTTTCATCAAGTTGTTTCAGCGTGTCATTTTGTTTCGACTGCCTGTTAGAATACCATGACTCAATAGTACCGTTGAAATCTGATCTGTATTCGCTCCAGCGCTTTACTAAACAAGGGCGCCTGTTGATCTGACGCGCATACTCGGCGAGCCTGACAAGCCTTTTATTTATCTCAGTTTTTTTTGTCTCGTCAAATCCGTAAATCCGAGCCAGATGATCCGTAGTTTCACAGATTTTTTCATCCCCATCCGTAAGCAATTCAAAGAGACCGCCAAATATCCCATTGAAATAGTTTCCGTTGTCCCCGATACCAAGAAATCTCTTTGCCTGAGCTTCGTCCGAACAGTTTTCTTTGTAATGCGTAATGAGATCGTCAAAAAAAACTGTCTTATCGTCTAGCTTCATTACTTCGAAAGCCGGATCAATCGCAAAACTTAGCCGGGTATTTTCACGCGGCTTATCCGTGGACTTAATAGAGAACAACTCGCACTTAAAGACAAACTGGTCGCATTCCCCGTCATATTCAGCCCATTTCTCAGCGTATGGCTTTATTATTTCAGAGACGCTGTCACCATTAACCCCGTCTAGGGGTTCCCTTAGTGTATCTGTGAGAAGCTTTATTCTTTGCTCTCTGGTTTTGCTGGCCAGTCCGCGAAAATTTCTATAAAGAAATCCAGAAATGAACTTCGCCTCATCAAAGACAGCCTTTAGAGTTTCATTGAGCTTTCCAAACAGTACGGCTTCTTCTGTCGAGACACCAAGATAGTCTTTAAACTCTCTTTCTATGCTATTTTGGTTAGAGAAAACGAACCCTAAGGAAAGCGCCAGCGTCCAAAAGTGAAGCAGATTCGGCGCATCCTTATCAAATATGTAATCATTGAAATTAAGCGGGCCGTAGAGCAGCAAATTATCCTGACGAACGGCGGAAATGATTTCATGTTGTAACCCGGAACCGCGCAAGAGATTCTTCCGTGTGGCGTCTGGATTCAAAAGCTCATATTTTATAGAACGACATGAGCCAGTTCCCCCAGAATATGCTATACGCTCATCGTGAAGGCGATACCCACGCTTGCCGGATTTGCGGCGAGGCTTCTTTTTGGGAGTCTTATTTTTAGAAACATTATTAGCATTAATATTAATGGGCGCATTAATTTTTGAGTCTTTCATGGGTTATACCTTCTTGTAACTAGGGGCAGGGGTAAAGATACGCGGAAACAGAGTGGAACAGGCGGAGACACTCCCAGTCGTGCTAGACTTGAAAAACAGAATATGCCGGAGTGATGAGTGGGAAGGCTAGTTCTCTTTCTCGCTCTCAACGGAGCTCAGGAGAATGGAACCATCATCATTTTTTTGCGGGGATACAAAAGGAAAGAGTTTCGGGCTTGAATTGACAAGCATGCCTTTTTCCCTCTAATCTTCGGGGATCAACTGGAACGACTGAGCCTTTTTCCCTCTAATCTTCGGGGCAGACAGAATAAACACCATGCCTTTTTCCCTCTAATCTTCGGGGTCAGGCTGAATGGTCGTTGCCTTTTTCCCTCTAATCTTCGGGGAGATAAGGCTAGAGAAAAACCTGCTTTACCCCATAATCAGAGGTTCCCCGGCATATTCTATTTTCAAAGAACAATGGAATAGAGCGGAAAAAACCCTCCGTTTCTATCCCGTTTTTGATACGTTTCCCAAGAAATGCATGTCACTGCGAACCTACATCATTTTCTAAAATAAGACAAGCATTATTTTTACTAAGCAATTAAGCATACCAGACGCTCTCCATGATTATTTATCCAACGCTCAAGCAAGCAAAATCCAAATCCGCGACCTCTTTTGCAACCTTCCAGAAATCGGTCTTGCCTGCGTTCCTAGCATACAGTTTAAACTCCACCTTAGACGGGCGACCTCCGTTGGGAGAGCCGGGAAGAGGTATATGAAACTTACGCTGACGTCCGATTAGATATGATTTAAGCGAGAGTACTATGCCATGCGTCAGTTCGTGGTATGTGACCACTTGGCGAGTCAAAGGACAGTAGCATTTTTTATTGAGCTTGTTTTTCATTAAATTGATGGCCATACCCGGCCAGTTTTCCTCAAGATGAGCGTTGTCTTTGAAGAGCCTGATGAGCTCAATATCAAAAAGAGCGCGGTAAGGCTCGATAAGATCATAGACGAGCGATTGATAATCGGTCATTACATGGAAATATCCATGCGAAGGCGAGAGATGATGGTAAAGCGTCCATCTCAGGATGATTCCGCATATAAATTTACTCGTAAGATTCAGGGTGTCACTGACAGGATTCTTTCCCGTTTCTTCTCCTCTCCTTGTCCACTCGGGATGACCGATATACGTATAATACTCCCTCCAGTATTTCTTGGCGTGCTTGGCTTCAATATTACGCAGTTCATTGATATTCGCGTTATCAGGAAGCTCAAAAACAGGGGCGAGATGTTTCATTGAATTCATCTTGGCCTTAAGAAGTTGCCTCGCGATATGACATTGCTTCTTCTTATTTTCACGCGCAAGTATCTGCGCGGTTACGGTATCCACGGCATCGTACCTCAATCCCCCGTGTATTATCATTGGGCTTCCGATATTGCGCCGCGTATAGATGACAGGTATGCCCGCCCTTGATATTTTTTCAAATGTCTTGAATGAAAAACTTGCGTCCGTTTCGCCGTAAATCATAATGGACGAAATATCCTTGAGTCTGACCGAATCCTCCCCGCCCTTATAGACATAATGAATCACTCCGGAAGCGGATACATTTACTTCCGAGAGATATGGAAGCCATAAAGGTATTCTGTGCGCCATTCATTTCCTCCTAACAGCGCGTCATACTATTGCGCGCTTAACTATATATGCGCACAATATAAAAATACCTTTAGCCTGCGGTTTTAATTAATTTTATCGACAACAAACAAGAAGAGCGCTCTTGGAATCGCGCTCAGCACAACGCATATATCAGCCTGGCGGGTCATTATCGGTTAATCGACATCCATTTCCAAAAAATCTTCTACTATCAGTTCCTTGACGCCTTGGATTTCCTCTCCCGACAAAGACTCTGGCAGGGCGGCGAGCTCACCGCCGAGTAGCCCCTGAAAGTCGCCATACATCTCAAAGGTACTGTCTATCATCATTCTGATAGCCTTTTCCTGATGGCTCCATCTCGTCTTGGCGGCCCGCTTCTCTTTTTCAAGTTCGGCTTGAAGTTTATTGTAACCGCCGATCACCGCTTCTATGCGGGCCCTGAATTCTGGCCCGACCAGGAACTGATACAGATATTCAAGCTTCTTGTCTTTGGATTTGTTATTTTCTATTGCGGACGCCATCAGGATGAGTTGATGCCTCATAGCTGCGGCAAATACTACGGCAAGCCTCGGAGGAACAGCCCAAATATGGCCCTCTACCTGATGTATCTCCCCGTATTCCACGGGTAAATCGGTAGCAACAAGCACGCCGATATTTGCGCCCGCCGCTCTCACATTTTCTTTCAGCTTTTCTATCCACGCTTTTTTCCATTTTGCGTTCTTGCATTCGTAAAGAATGACCCCGCAATCAACGAGACGGCTGTTCTTTACTCGCTGGCTGATATCGGCGCCGCTTACCCCTTTTCTGATCTCACTGATCTCGTCGGCAAGATATGCTCCCCTGAGACTGTTCTCAAGGTCAAGCTCAAGAGCCTCGCCCTTTTGTTGTCCCGATCCCTGTTCGGATCTCGCCTTTGCCTCGTCAAGTGACTTTCTGGTCTGGCTGAGCATTTCCTCAAGCTGTTTTTTTTCGAGTCTATGACGCTCTTCCGCTTTTTGCGCCTCTTCTTTGCGTATCCGCTCCGCTTCTCTGTCTAGATCTTTCTGCGCATCTATTTTTGCTGTGTCTTTCTCTTTAGAGAGGGTCTTTATCTGGGAAATCAACTCATCCACCTGTTTTCTCAGGGATTCGTTTATCTCCCTATCCGCCTCGGCCTTTTTCTGCAAAAATTCGAGCTGGGTCTTAATTTTTCTCTGCCTTTCATTCTCTTCTTCGGCTGACTGTTGTCCGCGAACAGCGAGCTCTGCCTTAAGTTTCTTCTCGTATTCCAAACCTAATTTTTTTTTGATATCTTCCGCAAGCTCGGAGACAAGCGCGTCATCGCTTTCAAATCCAACGCCGCATATTGGACATTTTATTTTCATTTTCTCTTTGACGCGTCCCGACGCGCCTTCCTTTTTCCGTAAGTACGTTTATTGTTAATCCAGTCAAATCTAAAGTTCCAGTGCTGGGAGAGTTTTGCTAGAAGTTTTAAAACTAGGCCCCTGATGTATCGGAAAAGTTATATAAACATCCAAGTGAGACAACGCTTTTAAAAAGGCATTCCGGCCATAAAGACACAATGGAGTCGCCTTTTGTCAGAAAAATTCTTCTGGAAAACTTTGTCAATAGCTTTCAACAAATCGCATCCAGCCTGAAGCCTACCAACCAAGTTTTTCTCTAGCCCTCTTAAAGTCGTCTATAATCATCTGCGCGACCCGAACAGGGTTGGGATCCACGTTCATACAAGAACCAAGCAGTTCCCGCGTGCCGCCATAAAGGAAATCGGCAACCTTTTTCGAACCTTGCACAGGCGCATGTACGCAATGGTAAGAATCAAAACCGAGCATGCGGAAAGCCAAAGCGGCTCCCACGCCCTTTTCGTTGGACCATTCGGGGGTGACTTCAGCAAAGGGCAGGTCCTTTAGAGGATATCCCAAGCTTCCCGCGATAGAGGCAAAGGCGCTCACGGCATGAGCGTTGTCTATGCACTCGCCGAAATGCCAGACAGCGGGCATATCGGAACCCAAAAAAGCTTTAAGGCTTTGGCCGCATTTTCCCTGCCCTTGGACAGAACAGTAACCCAGCTTGGCCATGGGGAAGGCGGCGCAACCGTTGGCGAAAATGAGCACATTGTTCTTGAGAAGGATATCGACAATATCCACAATGGCCTTTTCAAAAATGATACGGGTGTTGGCGCAACCCGCCAAGTTGATTACGCCCAATAATCTGCCATCCATTATCGCATCGGCAATTGGCTTTAGACTGCCACCGTAATACTGGTTTAGGTATTCTAGGCCAAAACCCACCTCGGCCTCAACTTCGTGCGCGGGAATGTGGCGCGTTACGTCCCGACGTTGCGCGTAACTTTCAATTGCTCGGTTCAGTATTTTCTCGGCCAGGCTCGGCAAACAATCCAGATCGGAAAGATCGCGCTGGTAGCCGATATGTTCTGCTCCTGGCAGGCGATTGGACTCGTTACAAGTCACTACGAGCGTCCTGAAACATTTGGCCACATCCATAATGCCAGGAAAAATTTCTTGAATATCAGCAAGCCAAAGATCCAGCGCCCCAGTTGCCACAACCAATTCGGCGCCGTTGGCGTTTGCCAAGGGGATGACTCCCCCCAGTCGATACATGTTCGACAGACCAGAACAGCAAATGCCGTAGAACATAATTCCATCGGCTCCCGCCTCCCTAGCCTTGTTGACAAAAGACTCCTTGCGCGAGGCCTTGACCACTTCAACCGCAAGCATTGGCGCGTGCCCATGGATTGCAATATTGACATGATTGGGCTTGATAGCCCCGAGGTTAGCTTTGACTGTGCTGCGGGTGGGCGTCCCATACAGACAATCTCCAGCTATGGAGCCGCCCACCACGCTATTCATAGAAAAGGCGATGCCAAGGCGTAAAAACTGGTCCATAGCCTTGCGCCAGTCGCTTTGAGTCGCAACCGTAGTTGAATGCAGGGCTTCAAAAACCTCGTGGTAGGAGCTAATCGGAATTAGGCCCAGCTCTTTCCAGACTTTTTTTCGCTCGGGCGGAGCTACCGCCTCAAGGGTGCGGTGGGCTCCGGGTACGGCGCGACTCATGTCTGCAAGCAGAATATCTGCAATTTCCTCAGCCAGAGATTCGACGCTCCTGTTTTCCATCGCCAGCCCATACATTTTGGCAACGGCCAATACTTTATCCTTGCCTTCTATGGGAAGATCAATCTCCCCCGAAGCCGCCTTTTTCAGAGTCAACATGACTTCTCTGGCTCTGGCTCCGTGCGCCGCAACGCCTCCGGCCGCAGCCCGGACAAGGTTTCTGGCGACAACGAGATCCGCGTTAGCGCCGCAGGTGCCGCGAGTGGCCTTTTCCGTGATTTTGCATGGCCCCAGCGAACAAACACGACAACAAACACCGGCAAGTCCAAAAGCGCAGTGCGGTTTTTGTTTGTCAAAACGATCAAAACAGTTTTCACAGCCAATGCTTTCCATATAGGCCACCATTTCCCGCACCGCTGGATCCGGAGCCTGGCTCATAACGTCGGCTTTGCTCGCAAAAGATTTTCTGTATTCCTTTACCGCAGCCATATAATCCGTAAAGTCATTGTTATGGCGATGGCAGTGATCGTGATCCGCATGATGCCGCTTACTTTTATCATGCATGTAAATCCCTCCTAAAAAAGGATGAAAACCCTTGTGGCGCGAAATTGATAACAGCAAAGAAAACTGCGCTACCGAAAAGCAACCGCCTAGCGGGCTTTGAGCTGGGCTGTTGGGGCAAGAAGGACAAGGACGTTGAATGAGAAAGAATTACAACAAACCTCCGTGTATTTTCGTTACTCCGGTCTTTATCAAAATTTCACTGTCCTTAACTCTCCAGCGAACGCCCAAAAAGTGGCGGTCACGTCTTTCAGGTAACACACCATGTTGTTGCCGTCATTTACGGCATACATATTACGCAATTGCGGATATGCTTCTAGCAAGCTTTCCTGAGCTTCCGCACGATTGTCCTCAACTAGCGTGGCGGCTACGCGAATCCATGTTTCGCCGTCAAACGCAGAAAGCTCTACCTTTGGGTTGGAGGCGAGCTGCGCCGCTACGTTTTTCTTTTTACCAGTCTGAATATAGAGTTTACACTCAAACAGATTAATCGTCCCAAAAGGACGTACCCGAGGCTGATCTCCTTCAACAGTTGCAAGATAATAAACGCCGACCTTTTTTAAAAAATCATGTACGGTTTGCATACTCTGTCCTCCTTAATAATTTATTCCGCAAAACGCTTTATGGCGCCAAGCGGCGACGCAGTTAATTCATCCGATCTTTATGACTACTACGCTTTCATATGCTAACTCAACCACGTTTTTTATTTTCAGCGATATATTCCATACGCCAAGTAAACCCGTGCCATATGCATAAACCGCTGCGGAACCGGCTTGAAATAACAAAATATTAAGAGTACAGTTTGGCTTGAAATCAGCAAAAGAAAGAAAATCACATGCCGCGACACTCCCCCAAAATGCTATATGCCGATGAACGGGGAAATATTTTTGACCATCCTTGGCTTCGTATGGCCGGCATGAACGGCGTAGCGTCCGTTGTGCCCGAAGAGACGGAGCTGATTCCTCTACCGAAAGATAGCCGTCTTTTTACCATGCCTTCCATGCCGCCCATCGGCTGGGATCAGCGAAAAAAGCGTTTCACGACCATCGACAGCTGGCCTTCGGGCAAAGGCAAACAACCCGTCCAGGCCGTGGCCGCATTTATGGCCCCCGGTTACATGCGCACTCTGCTTCCTGCGTGCGATTATTCCAGCAAGACAATTCATCTGCCACTCTGGTCATATACGGCTGTGGGCTGGGATGATGAGCGCGAGCGCTTCGTGGTGGCCGCGACCAAAGTTGACGCAAACGACAACTGGAATCCCCGCAATTATGACGACCGCGCCCTGGATCCCCTGGTACGAAAAATACTGAAAGAAACTCCGGGCAATCGCCTGCTTGAGCAACTGGCGCGCTGCGCAATTGATTATCATTGTTTCGCCGCTAAAAATCTCTTTTATCGACGTTGGGAAGCCCCTCTACCAACCTCGCCGACATGCAATTCCGCCTGTTTGGGATGTATCAGTCTGCAGCCATCCGAATGCTGTCCCGCCAATCACGAGCGTATCAGTTTTGTCCCAACACCGGAAGAATTATGCGAAATCGCCCTGCCTCACCTTGAAAAGGCGGATCAGGCCATTGTATCCTACGGACAGGGGTGCGAAGGCGATCCAATTCTTCAGGCGGACGTCATCGCAGAGGCAACCCGGCGCATGAAACAGGCCACTTCACGAGGCGTTGTCAATTTTAACTCCAATGGATCGCTTCCGGACAAAATACGTCTGCTGTGCGACGCGGGAATGGATTCGTTCCGCTTCTCCATGAACTCCGTGCGGGAAGAATATTATAATCGTTATTACCGCCCCAAGGGATATGCATTCGGAGACGTTCTGGATTCAATCAGGATATCGAAAAAGGCCGGACGCTTCACCATGATCAATTATCTGGTTTCCCCCGGCGTAAGCGACGCTCCAGAAGAGGCGGAGGTTCTCGCCCGTCTCATTGCCGAAACCGATATCGATATGCTACAGTTGCGCAATCTGTCCATAGACCCGGAGTACTATAACCGAAGCATGAATGTAAACGGCAAAGGCATTGGTATGCTTAGGCTGCTCAAGCGTCTGAAAAGGGAATTTCCCCGCCTCCAGTTCGGCTACTACAATCGCGCTCAGGAGAACTTTTTTCCTCCGGGATTTGAAACGGCCTGGCCCATAGCAGAAAACAATAGTCAAGGATAATAGCTCCCGATTTTCCGTATAGACACGGGGTAAACCTTTAGTATTTCATATTGAACCAAACTCAAACGATCTTGCCCATTTTTTTAACACAGGAGGGAATCATGTCACTAGAAGGTAAAAAAGCTCCGGAATTTTCACTGGAAGGAAGCGATGGGAAAAAACATTCGCTTAGCGACTACGCCGGAAAAACCATCGTCATATACTTTTATCCCAAAGACAACACACCGGGCTGCACAAAGGAAGCCTGTGCTTTTCGGGATAATTACAAGACTCTCGCTGATAACAATATTGTTCTGCTCGGAGTTAGCAAAGATAGTCTAGCGTCTCATAATAAATTCATCGACACCCACGGGCTGCCTTTTGTTCTTCTGACAGACCCTGACACAACCATGATGCAGGCGTACGGAGCGTATGGAGAAAAGGTGGCTTGCGGCAGAACAACCGTCGGCATTATTCGCTCAACGGTTGTGATCGGACCTGACGGCATAGTAAAAAAACACTGGCCCAAAGTTTCCAAAGCGGAACAGCACCCAAGTCAAGTCCTTGATTATGTAAAAATCGCGTAAAAGTCTTTCGGGCCCGTCGGAGAAGGTATATATAAAACAATTCGTAAGCAATACTATTGTTTGTTTCTGTCAAATAATCCTAAAAACTTCCTACGGTTGTCTTCCGGTTCGTCAATAATTTCTATTTCCTCATATATTTCGACCTGTTTGATTAAGGTTAACTGATTATCGGCGCAGGACAGCAAAAGGTATTCTCCGCCAACTTCTATCAGAATCAATGATTTTCTAGGGGCAATTGGGCGGGTTTCCACCACTCGGATATATTTTGAGCCAAATCCGCCCGTAATTTTGTTTTTAAGTATTTTTCGGGAGAAATAACTGATAACCAGAATCAAACCAACTACGATGAAAAGAGACGCCATCATCTGAATCAGGCTTGAAAGGAAGCTGTATTCACGACCGGGTGATTCTGCCGCGCAGACAAACGACGGCAGGAAAATCAACAGCGCGAAAAACGCGCTTTTCACAAAATCTTCTCCACGCGTTCATCGGGACTCACAATATCAACCAGTCGCACGCCAAATTTTTCATTAACCACCACCGCTTCGCCTCGAGCCACCAGCTTTGAGTTCACAAATATGTCCAACGGTTCTCCGGCTAGTTTGGAAAGCTCCACGACCGCGCCCTGGTTAAGTCCAAGAATATCTTTGACGAGTAATTTCGTTCTTCCTAACTCCACCGTAACTTGGAGGGGTATATCAAGTATGAATTCAAGTTTTTTTGTATCAAGAGTGGTCTCATTTTCCTCAGACTTGTCGCTCACCTTTGCCTCCCTTACCGCATATTGAACTAATCTGTATCGCTCTGTTTCCGTGGCGAATTCCCGGAACACCCCAATACTTTGTTTCTCCCTCGATCTTTATTTCCAATTCGCTGGAACATGGTTTGTCAAGCATGATGGTGTCTCCCGCCACCAGCTCAAGCAACTCCCGCAAGGTAATACTCGCGTTTCCCATTTCAACGGCAACTTCAAGCGGCGCCTCCATTATACCCGAAGACAGGCGGTGAGACCATTGGGGATCAATTGCCATTAAGTCAAACTGCATTCTCGCCTTGAGTTTGTCCCTGATAGGATCAATCGTCATATATGGTATGGCAAAAACCATGTTTCCCGAAACATCCCCAATCTGGATTTTAAGAGACATTGTTACAATTTGATACTCCGGGGGAACTATATTGATAAGACGCGGATTCATCTCCATACGCAAAAGACTCATATGAGTTGCATATAGAGGCGCCCACGCTTTTTCCAGATCTTGTAGAACATCTCCGGCTATTTTTTCAATGAGACGAAGCTCAATGGAAGTAAACATTCGATTTGCCGGTGATATCCTGTTAGTTCCAACACCGCCCAAAAGGCTATCCACAAGCGTCATCACCAACGTGCTGTCAAATGATATCAACGCTGCGCCTTTGAGCGGTTCAATCTTGAAAATGGCCATGCAAACCGGAGAAGGAAGCGTCTGAATAAAATCGTCAAATTTATACGACCGAGCCCCGACTTTTTTAATTTCAACAACCTTACGCAAACGATTGGAAAGACTTACCCGGTTGTAACGTATATAGCTGTCGTAAATAATATCAAGGTTAGGAACAAATCCCTTATGGGTTTCGGTATTGAAGAGATCATATGCGGCCACAGCCTCTTCCGACTTCGCCAGTTCTTTCTCCGGTTCGATGCGACCGGTGAATACGGCGTTTAACAGGGCCTCGATCTCCGCTTTTGTAAGGATTTTTTCCATAATGGTCGGGAATAATTCCTATTGAATGACAAAATCGGTGAAGTAGACTTTCGCTACCCTTACCGGAGTAATAATCTTGTTGAGCGAAACCAGTATTTCTTCTTTAAGCTGATTTTTGCCCTGAAGGTCTTGAATATCCTGGAGGGTTTTTGCGCTTAGCAGTACCAGCACGGCGTCTCTCATCGGAGCCAGCCTCGAGTCAAGACCCGACGCCTCTGATGCTCCGGCCATCTCCAATTCAACTTTCACCTTCAGATAACGCAGATCCTGACCATCGTAAATATTGACAATAAAAGGCTCCAATGAATAGATGTTGGATGCGGTAGTAGCCCCTTCGGCTCCGTGTCCGCCGCCTTCTGTCTTTGCTTCCGCATGGGCCCCGGGGTTAGCGTTTGTCTGATCTTTTGGGTTTCCCTTGCCCATAAGCATAAAAGCGACAACGCCCAACACCAGCGCCACCGCCACTGCGGCCCCGATAATAATAAACAGTTTATTTTGGTTTGCGCCCTGTTCAACAACCTCTTCGGGCGTTTGTTCGTCTTTGGCCATATCATTCCTCCGTACTTAGAGCATAAACACAATGGATCGCGCTCACGCTACTATTTAAAACGATTTTCCCTGTTTTGCAATCAATTATGCTTTTGTCAAAAACCCGAAAACGGCAGCCAGAAACTTTCTTTGCCAACAAAACAAAGACAGAGCGCCAGGCTGCCGGATTCAGGATGAGAGCGCTCGGAGTTTTCTAAAAAAACCGGGGCTCTCGTGTTAGGCCTGAATAAAAAACCCTACCGTTTAAGATTCAGAACTTCCTGAGTCATTTCATCCGCCGTGGTAATGGTTTTAGAGTTGGCGGAATAAGCCCGCTGGGTGATTATCATTTTGACAAACTCGCTGGCCATATCCACATTGCTCTGCTCGAGACAATTTGAATTGACTTCGTTGGTTGTCGTTGCAAGACCCACGGTAACGGCTCCGGATTTGGTAGTTTCTCTGTAGAGAGTGTTGCCAAGCTGTTCCAACTCCGCCGGATTGGCGCATGTTGCTATACCGACTTTTTGGGCTAACGTAGACGGCGTACCCGACGTATCGACCCAGGTAATGGTTCCGTCTTTATCTATTTGCGAAATTTTTGAGAAATTCGCGCAACCGCTAAAATCCAACGCAGCGCCTGTTTCGTCCACTAACCGCAAACCATCGGGGTTGATTAGATACTGATTGTTTGCGTCCAGACTGAAAGCGCCAGCGCGGGTAAAAAAGGTAGCCGTGCCGTCCGTAACTCCAAACAACCCGTCCCCCTGAATAGCAAGGTCGGTAACGCGCGTTGTACTTTCAAAAGAGCTTTGGCTATACAGCATGCCAACTTTTTCTATCTGCGTTCCGCGCCCGACCTGAGAGTTGTTACCCATGGACGAATAAAGCATATCGGAAAACAGCGTGCGGCTGGTTTTGAAACCAGTTGTATTGGTATTGGCAAGGTTGTTGCCGATTACGTTGATAGCATCTGCGTTGGCCAGAAGACCACTGACACCTGTAAACATTGCTGATGTAACGCTCATATTTGCCTCCTCGTTCGTATAAGTTTGATTTAGTATGAAACGCGTCAATCGATCGGCGTTTCAGGGCTTCCTCTAGGAGGGCCAGCCCTATTTGTTTTTCAGACAATTATCGCTGAATCAATATTGGTAAAAACATTTCCCTTCATTTGCGACTTGTCCATGGCGGTTACCACGGTACGATTTTTCACACTGACCACCAAAGCCGCGTCTCCCATAAGGACCAGGGATTCTCTGCTGCCCTTGCTGGCAACGGTGTTCACAGCTCCGGCAAGGTTATCGAGATCATTGGTCGAAAATGTTATGTTTCTGGCTTTAAGACGATCCTGCGCATGTTGAGAAAATTTGATCCCCGAGGCCGAGAGACTGGCGTCAAGCGTTGAGGCGAAAGACTGCCCAACAGCTTTGTTTCCCTCGTTTTTACGGGGCGCTTGCGTTTGACCGGTTTTTACCGGCTGAACTGGATTTGGAAAAAATATCTGATCGATCATAATATTACGCCTGTTTTCCGATAATATTTATGATGCTCGTCAAAGGAATAGATATGGGGCCTATGGTCAGATACGGATCTCTTCCCGCAAAATTAACGCCGTCAATGGATCCGGTCGTATATGTGGTTGACGCCACTTTGGTTCCGCTGGAAGAGGTACCGGATACGGAAAAAGTATACGCTCCCGCTGATACCGCCAAACCGCTGTCGTCGCAACCGTCCCATGTATAACTGAGATCACCGGTCGACTGTTCTCCGATATTTACGGTTCTTACGACCTGTCCCGAAGAATTTTTGATGGTAATAACCGTCTCAGAGGTCGGCGCTGACATATTGTATTGCAACGAAACCGGAGAGGTCCCGTTATAATACGCATCATTACCATTTGCCCGGACTGTCTTCCCGACAAACGACATTGATAACACGGCCTGAGAATTATTCTGATAGGCCAGGATGTTGTCCAGCGCGGCGCTAGTATTATAGGCCTGCTCCACCAAAGTTATCTGGGAGACCTGATTCAACATGGTGGTTGCGTCTTGCGGACTAAGTGGATCCTGATACTGAAGCTGAGCAATAAACAACTTCATGAATTCGTTTGAATCCATTCCAAACGTTGTCTTCATAGCGCTCGACCCAGAAACCGAGTTGGACGTTGTTGAAACTGGATTGGAAATCATTCGTTACACCTTCCTTTCTAAAAATGGAGATCAACCATGGAATGTTCAGCCGGAACCCTGTAAACTCCAGGCACAGTCTTAATATTCATACCATCCGCCTGATAATTGCCGACAAAATTCCAAGACGCGCGTTGTTGTTGAGCCAATTCGCGCCAATCTTCCCTGGAAAACGCGGACGAGCCGTTACCATTGTCTCCCGTTGAGACATCAAAACTATTCATGGTAATATTCTGACGAGCCAGCGCATCCTTAAGCGTATTGGAATTTCTGAGCAGCTCATCGCGAACCGAGCTGTTTTCCGCCATGATTTCCACTTTCAAATGTTGATTTTCCATTCTCAAATTCAGCTTTAACTCACCCAGGCTCTCCGGAGTAAGACGGATCACAACCTGCTCGAAACCGTTCCCTTTCTCCAAAACAGTCGCCTGTTCGCTAACTTTACTGACAACCTGCCGCATAACATCATGCTTGGACAGCGCTGAGCTGTCAGTTAATACGGCGTCGCTTTCAGCTCCTAACTGCCGCGCCTGCAACGCTTGATTCTGCGTTCCTATTCCAGGGTCGGAGTCTTCGCTTCCGCTTCGGTTGAAACTTTCTTCAACCGCGGAGTTTCCATTTTTGGCCAGGGTCACATTTTTACCATTTGACTCCGGTTGATCCGCAGTTTCAGTAGCGCTGCGAAACGAAGATTCTTCTTTGCGGAAGGCTTGGGCGTCAAGATCCTGAACATCCATTTCAGCATTACCTAAAAGCGCTTTTTCATTTCCTCCCGCTATTCCCGCCAGAACTTCGCTCTTTGCGGTCGCAGCAGCGTCCTTCGTCACAATATTCTGTTGTGACGCCGTCAATAAATCCAACTCCGAACGATACGACTCTTTTCCCTGCATCCTGGAAACGGAAATCACAGACATTTCCATAGATTCCATATCCGCGGCGTTTGCGGACTGCGTCGCAGCAGAGATAGCTTCCGTTGAAGCCAAGGATATTTTTCCCGTCAAAGTGCTGGCTGTGTTGACGCCAAAGCCCGGAGACGGTTGCGGTATTACGGAAGAATCAGAAGAAATATCCCGTTGAAGCAAAGCGTCCGCCGCAACATTTTTATTCGACAAACTCACCGCAGGAAAACCGCTTCCATTTTGCGCTTCAAGGGTTTGATCCGCCGCAATCTCCATTGACGGACTGAGTGTTTCCGGTCGGGAACCCGCAATCTGAATCAAGCCTCCCGCAAACTCAGCATTTTGTCGAACGGCAACATTCTGTTGCGCTTCGGCGAATCCTGATTCCGATTCTTCTCCGCGTTCCGAACGCGAAGATTTCGTCGCAGCGTTTTCATGCGGTCGGCTTGCCGCGGACGAAGCGCTACGCAGAGTTCCCTCAAACGCATATCCGCCTTGAGCCGAGTTTATCCCCGAAACAACCGATGCAGTCGTTAGCGGCTGCGCTCCAATAAGCGCCTGTACAATCATCTGTCCTGTACTCATTTGTTCTCACCTCCTTTCTGTTAGTTTTTTACAAACTGGACAAATCCTCTGTCCATACTTAAATCCTCATGAAAAACAAACTGCCAACGGTCAAAACATAATATCGCGGGAAGCCGAAGCCTCCGTCATGCTCCGCCAAGATTTTCTTCTATCCACCTCAAGACTCGAGGTTGTTTCAAATAAGGAATGAGCTTCGTTACCGTTCTTGTATCCATTTCATCAAGCAGGGAAATCGCTTGCCTCTCGTCAAGTTTGTCAATTAATTGACCAGCTTGTTCCGGGCGCATCTTTTTAAACAAACCAATCATCTTTTTCCGCTTCTCATCCCGCTGTTCTTTCTTCACTTTCGTAGAATCGTCAGATAATGTTCTGGACTCCTCCAAAACCTTCATTTGCTCGTCAAGTTTCGCCGACAGGCGCTTCAATTCCTCTTCTTTGGCCGCCGAAGCGGCTTCCCTCTCAGCCAATTGCCGTCGACGAGCGTCCTGAATCGCCTTTTCTTCTCGCAGCGCTCTGGAAGCGTTCAGAGANNGCTCTTTGTTCTCTTCGGGCTCCGCCGCTAAAAGTCGGTGATTGGAACAAACCGAATAAAACAGGCAAATAATAAAAACAGTTGTCAAAACTGTCAGGACACGAAACATCAGGCTACCTTTTGTTTATTTTGAATAGCAATCTCATCCATGAAATCCTGTTCTTTTCTATCCATTTCCAGCTTGTGCTCAAGGGCCTTTTTTTCTTTCAGCGATTCCAAGGCTTTTTTATCCTTTGTCGCGTCAAGCAGAGTTGAGCGGCGTTCATTAAGAACGTGCCCCAAGTCGTCAACCCTTTTCTTCTGTTTTTTGATTTCTTCGCGCTGGCGGGCGAAAAAATCTGCATACATACGTATTTCATCAATACTATCCATCTCGCGCTGACGCTGTAAAAATTCCTGCGAGGTGTTCTGCGTTAATATTTCCTCTTGCGCCAGCTGGTCGCGCGCGTGGTCAAACCCCTGTTTAGCCGTTGCAAATTCCTGTTTGCGTACGCGTTCGACATCAAGGCGATATCTTAGAACCTGTTCCAGTTCAAACCGCTTTCCAGTTGCCACGAATATCACCTTCCCTTTCTCTGTCTGTTACAAGAAAGTTTTAATCACTAAACAAGTCCTTCAATGATTCTATGGAATCCTGAATGGACGAAGGATCCCTAACCGCCTGTTTCAGATACGACATCATTCCCTCAATTTTGGAAATGGCATAATCTATGTTCGGGTTGCTGCCGTCTTTGTACGCGCCGATATTAATCAAGTCTTCTGATTGCCTGTAGGTCGCCATTGTTTCCTTGAATTTCCCAACCAGTCCTTGGTGGTCGCCCGTTGTGACGTCATTCATCACCCTGCTGGCGCTGGCCATAACGTCAATGGGCGGATAGACGTTACGAGCCGCAAGACTTCTCGTTAATACGATATGCCCATCAAGGATACTGCGCATGGCGTCCGAAATTGGCTCGTTAAAATCATCGCCCTCCACAAGCACTGTGTATAATCCGGTAATACTGCCATCCGCGAAATTACCCGACCGTTCCAAGAGCTTCGGCAGCGCGGCAAAAACTGACGGAGTATAACCTTTTGTAGTGGGCGGTTCGCCAATCGCCAACCCCACCTCTCGCATAGCCATTGCGAAACGGGTCGCCGAATCCATCATCAAAAGAACTTTCTTGCCCTGTTTCTGAAAATATTCAGCAATTGTAGTAGCAAGATACGCGCCACGCATGCGCACCAACGGAGGCTGATCCGAAGTGGCTACAACAACAACGGATTTTTTCAATCCGGTCTCTTGAAGATCTTTTTCGATAAATTCACGAAGTTCACGCCCGCGCTCGCCTATAAGAGCGATCACGTTGACGTCCGCTTCGGTGTACCGCGCGATCATACCAAGCAGCGTCGATTTTCCGACGCCTGACCCAGCCATAATTCCGACGCGCTGTCCCTGCCCGCATGTCAACAAGCCGTTTATACTCCTAATGCCCAAGTCAAGCGGTTTCCTAATTGGAGGACGCGTCATCGGGTTAACCGGAGTGGCGTAAATAGGATATTCTTCCTCCACGTGCAACGGGCCTTTGCCGTCAATTGGATTTCCGAGACCGTCAATTACCCTGCCCAACATAAGCGGGCCGACTCCCATGGAGGCCTTTTCTCTTCTCACCGAGATGAGGCTGTCCAGGCCTATGCCGCGAAGTTCCCCCAAAGGCATCAAAAGCGTTTTATTGTTGCGAAATCCCACCACTTCCGCTGGAATTGGCTCGCCTGACAGGGGGTGTATTTCGCAAATTGCGCCTACCGACGTATCCGGACAATACCCTTCGATAACCAATCCCACCACCTGGGTAACTTTACCGTTCAACCTGATGGGATTGACGGTTTCCACGGCGCTGAGATATTTTTTTAAGTTAAGGGAGTTATCGGGCACAAAAATTTCTCCAGGACTAGGTTCCGGTATCCGCCGCCAGATTTCGTTCCTCGGTCAGTCGTCTAAAAATTTCTTCCAGTTGTCCGTCAATACTTGCGTCAAGAGTACCAATTTCAGAATCAATCATGCAGCTTCCCGGAAGAATGGAGGGATCGGATTTAAGCTGCATTCTTTCTGTCAGCAACTCTTTACGCAGAGATTCATCAGCGCCAGTTGTAACCAGAATATAATCATCGGGATTCAAGCGAATNGTTATTTCGCAGCGATCAGACAACGCTTCAACCGCCGTTCGCACCACATTAATCAGAATTCCCCGATCCATGGTCACTTCCCGCAAAATAACTTTTCGGGCAACTTTCATTGTCAAATTAATCAAATCGTCTTCGGCTTCCCGAAGTGCCTTGTCCCGCAAAACATGAACGCTTTCGGTGGCCGCCCTGAGAGAGCGGAAAACATTAACCAATCCGCGTTCCGCCAAGTTTTTGCCTTCGGTCAGACCGCGTTCAAAGGACTCGGAAATACGCTTTTGCATCTCGTCTTCGCTCAGCATGACGCCAGTCGGAGTATTCTCAATATGGGTCTGTTCCGGTTGCTCTTCCTGTATGCCCAGCGTCTCCGACGAATCAAAAACTCCCATCGGCACAAATCCCGACGCNGATTCTGCCTCGGGCTGAGAACCGCCAGCCTGTCCTATCGGCTGGAAAGCGAACAAACCAATGACGTCGCCGCCGGGTTGCGAATATTTAATGATTTTAGACGAGGACATCTTCTCCGCCGCGTCCGCCCAGAACAAGCCTGCCGTCTTCTTCCATCTTGCGGACAATTTTAATAATTTCGCCCTGAGCCTTTTCAACGTCGGAAAGACGCACCGGTCCCATAACTTCCAAATCCTCCTGAATCATTTCCGCCGCGCGTCTGGAAATATTCCTGAATATTTTGTCTTTTACCTCGTCGCTTGACGTCTTCATGGCCAGAGTCAGGGTATCGTTGCTGATTTCGCGCATAACCGCCTGAATACTGCGATCATCAAGCTGAAACACGTCTTCAAACGTAAAAAGGTGTTTGCGAATGACTTCGGCAAGAGGAGGACTCAATTCATCCAGCGTTTCTAGAATTTGCTTTTCTCTGCTACGATCAAAGTGGTTAAACATATCAACCACTTTATCAACTCCGCCAACCTTATAACGCTGCACTCCGCCCATGGACTTGATCTCGCGCTTCATTACCTCGTCTATTTCGTGAAGAATTTCCGGGGATATCTGTTCGACATCGGCAATACGAAGAACGACCTCCGCTTGTAACTCTTGAGGAAGCATACTTATTATCTCGCTTGTCTGCTTCGATTTGAGCTTGGCCAAAACAACCGCAACAGTCTGCGGATGTTCTTGGGAAAGAAAATTGGCAATGCTTTTGGAATCCATATTGGAGAGTATATCAACCAAATCTCCATAATTTGCGGCCTGCAACTCTTCCATAAGCATTTCGGCTTTTGGCTGACCTAGCGCTTTCTCCAAAACCTTGCGCACGAACTCTTCACCTTGGGCAAAAATTCCGGACTCAGGATTGATAACGTTGGTAAAAGTCTCCACGACTCCCATAATAGCCGGGCGCGAAACATGCCCTAATTTTGCCATGGACTTGCTGATCTTTTTGATTTCGTCGTCTTCTATATGTTCAAAGACTTTACTTGTAACTTCGTTACCCAGATAAAGAAGCAAGATTGCGGCTCTGTCGGCGCCCGTCATGTTATTAGAGGTCAAGTCTTGCATGTTTATTTATCCTCGGAGAGCCAATTTTGTAGTATCTGCGCAACCTGATACGGATCTTTTTTAGCGGCTTCAATCAAATTCTGTTGCTCCGTCATCCTCGCGGTGAGCTGGGCGCGTTCCGCCGCCGTCAACTGTTCGGACGGTATATCATGAATGGCAGATATTGTTTCCCGCGCGGGCGGCGCGACAATTTTCAGCGAAACCAACAACGGGCGGATAACAAAAATGATCAAAGCTAGAAATCCGGCTCCTATTAGCGCATTCTTAAAGAGGGATATGAAAAACGGATTGGTCCACCATTTCGGGGATTCTACGACGCCCATCTCTCCGCCCGCCTCAAAAGGAATGTTTTGAATCGTCAGTTGATCCCCTCGCTCCGCGTTAAATCCAACCGCGCTTTTTACCAAAGTTTCAATTTTCTGTAATTCGTCCGGAGAACGCGGAGTATATTTGGGTTTTGCCGCTTCGCCGTCTTTTACAACAGCCGGTTGTTCGTATTTTCCATCCACCAAAACCGCAACCGATATTCTGCTGAGCGCCCCAACCGGCTCAATAATTTTGGATGTCGAGCGGCTCACCTCGTAGTTGAGCGTTTCGTCATTCTTTCCGCCGCCGCCTGTAGACACCGTGTTTTCAGCGGTTTTTCTGTTCAGATTGCCCTGCACTCCAGGAATCCCCGCTCCGGTGGTTGTCGTTGGAGCTTTTTCTTCGCTGCGCTGTTCGCTTCTTACGGCTATGCTTTCAGGATCAAATTTTTCCTCAACTCGTTCTACCTGCTTAAAATCAAAAGTGGCCGAGACTCGCGCCAGCGTTTTACCAACTCCGACAACAGGGTTGAGTAACGACTGAATGCGTTCTTCCATGTTGTTTTCGTAACTTCGTTGGGTTTCCTGCATAGCGGTGGTTGCTTTTGTCGCCGGATCCGAAGATCTGCCGCCGCCTTTGCTAAGAACTTTACCGTAGCTATCAAGAACCGTCACATGATCCGTATCCATTCCCTCAATGGAAGACGCCACCAGATGCGCGATTCCCTGCACCTCGTTGTCATTGAGCGAACGTCTGGATTTCATTTTCAGAACAACCGAAGCTGTCGCGGGTTTTTCATTGTCTTTAAACAAAGATTTTTCAGGAAGCGCCAGATGAATCCGAGCTTGTTCTACGCCGCTAAGCTGAGAAATCGTACGGGACAATTCTCCCTGCAACGCCCTTTGATAGTTGATTTTCTGGACAAATTCCGTTGTGCTGAAATTTTTTCGATCAAATATCTCAAAACCTACTCCGCCGCCTTGGGGCAAACCTTCTGAAGCCAAAGTCAGACGCTGCTCATAAACCGTATCCGCCGGCACCAAAATAACTTTGCCATCGGAAGTCAGCTTATAAGGGGTTTTGCTTTCTTTAAGTTTCTTGACGATCTCCCCCGCGTCCTCAGAGCTAAGGTTTGTAAACAGAGGGCGATACTCTGTTCGGTTTACCACAAAAATCAACATGGCAAACGCCAGTATGGAAAGCGACGCAACTCCAGCGACCAGCATCCGTTTTCCCATCGAAAGCGCCATAAACGGCGCTATGAGTCTCTTCAGTCCTTCCGGCATCGTGGGTGAGATAATCCTTTCTTTTTATTGGCGCGAGACGCTTGTTATACTTCCAGTAAACAAATGAAAACTGTAATTCTCCGGGCTATATCTGCATCCGCATTACTTCTTGATAAGCTTCAATCGCCTTGTTGCGAACCTGTGACATAAACTGAAAAGAAATGCTGGCTTTTTCCATGGATATCATAACTTCGTGCAAATTTTTATTTTCACCCGTAGCAAGACTTTGAATCGCCTTGTCGGATTGATTCTGCATATCATTCACTTTGGAGACAAGCTCGCTGAAAAACTTACCGGCTCCGTCAATAGCCGAAGATGGTTTGGGGCCTTCAGACGCCGCAAAGGCGCCTCCAATGCCAGATCCGCTGGTAATACCATTTAATTCCATACCGCATCCTCCGTCCGGCTCCGCCGGTTTTCAGACGAAATTTATTTGCCTATCTCCAAAGTTTTCAGCGCCATACTTTTGGACGCTTGAACCGCGGTCACATTCGCTTCATATGTTCTCGTGGCAATAATCATATCCGCCATTTCCTCAATCACGTTAACATTGGGCATGGCCACGTAACCATTAGCGTCTGCGTCAGGATGGCTGGGATCATACTGCATTCTCGGGGGGTTCTGATCTTCGACCAGTTGCAGGATTTCAACCTGAGTCAACTCTTTGCTTACCGCTCCGTCCAACGCTCTGGAAAAACGATTGGCTGCCGGAGTAGCGGCAAAAATAGCGTCCTTTCGTTTATACGGGCCGCCCTCTGGAGTTCGTGTGGCATTGGCGTTTGCCAAGTTGCTCGAGATCAGATTCATCCTTGTCCGCTCGGCGGACAGCGCCGAAGCGCTAATGTTCATCGCGCTGAAAAAATCCATTTATTGCCCCTTAATGGCGTTACGCAAACCCTCGAATTTTTTCGAAAGAATTTGCACCGCCGCGTTATACATAACTTGGTTTTCCACCATTTTGCTCATTTCGCTTTCCAATTCCACCGCGTTGCCATCTTCGCTTAATGTCGCCGAAGGAGTGGCGATAACATGACCGGTAACGAATTCCAAACGATTACCAGAACCCTTCAAAGGAAAATGCCTCGGGTTGGGAGGATTGTTCCGAGCGCGCTCGCCAGAATCCATTGTTTTCATGACGCCCTGAAGTTCTCCCTCAAAAGAAAGGGCTTTGGGGACATAATTAGGAGTCTCGGCGTTAGCGACATTCGAGGAAATCAGATTCTGCTGTTTTGCGCGCAGATCAATACTTTTGCTGAGAACATTCACCGTTTTGCCGAACAAACCATCCACAGGCATATACAAACCCTCCATGGGCCACACTATTGCAAAACACATGCCCTTTTTTGCTTGGAACAAAAACTGATAACGAAAGCGCAAACATAGGGGGTTTTTCGTAATGATGGCGTTGTAAAATAGTGGAAATACAATGGAAGGTTGTCAAAATGTCGACTGTGTCGCTATTTTGACGGAGACATCATGTTATATCGCGTTATTTGGCGGGTGGCTCCGTAGTTTTCAAATCAAATGATCCCAGAGCATAACGCGCAAGTTTTTGCCAATCCGAATCTTTTCCGTCTTTTAATATTATTTCAAAATAATTGCGGGCAGTCTCTTTGTTGCCTACCTTCAGACTCAATTCGCCCGCTCGGTACAAAAGCTCTTCCCTCTCTCTAAGCGCAGGTTTTTTAAGCCCCGATTCCAGTAAATGTAACGCCCTTTTTGGATCTCCCAATGCCTCTCGCGCAGAGACCGCCACATAATAAGCGTCCGACAGAATACTAACCGTATTCTTCCCTTGGCTCGCCTCCGACGCCATATACATCTCCATCGCTTGATACGCCGGAGCGGGTTGTTTCAACATCCAAAGAGAGCGCCCCAGATAGTAATAACTTTCAGGTATATTTGCTCGCACGTTCTTATCCAAAAGCCATAACAGAACATTGCTGGTTTCCTGATATTTTCCCGCTCCGTATAAAAGCGCCCCGAGGTTTTCCTGCGCCAGTCTCGCTCGGGGATTGGATGGGAATTTCTGTATAAATGCGCGCAGGTATTTTTCCGCCATAACGTCATCCCCCAACAGTCCGGCGTGTTCCGCCACAACCTCATAGATATACGGCGTATCGGTTGTCGGCCACTGTCGGTCCAAAAAACCTACGAATGTTTTTACCAATTCGATGGATGTGCCGGCTTGTTCGTAAGCTTTCGCCACATTGGGCAGAAAATCCGGCTGTCCGGCGCAATCTATCAGATAATCCTGATGTTCTTCCACAAACCGGATCAGTCCCGACGGATTTTTGGTCCAGTCGGATTGACGATACTCTTGAGCAACCAAAACCTCGCGTATCTTCCTGCAAACCGTAGCGTAAACGCCGCGCGGAAACTGTTTTTGAAACATGACAGTTTGACGGAGCGCGCCTTGAGTTTCTCCATAAAGCGATTCAAGAAGCGCGTGTTTGAAAAGCGATTCCTCTCGTATATCAATGTCGTTACTTTGGAGCGAAATTTTCAGATACGCATCCGATAGATCACGATAATTCCATGGCGTTACCTTCATAAAATCATTATCCAGCAATCTAAGCGAGGCTATCCAACGCGCTTTGTTATCAACGAAATTGGCTGAAACGGTACGGTAAATTCCCAGCGCTTCTCTGGTGTTTCCCTGGTGTTCCAGTATGTCCGCAAGCCGTACAAGCAACACTGGAGCGATCTTCTTATCCGCCAAACGGGCAATCAATTCTGAAAGCATGGCGCGAGCGCTCGTCAGATCGCCGCTGCGCGCAATGCTGTCGCCATAACAAAATGTTACGCCAGGATTGAGATTAAGATACTCTGGCCAGATTTTTTCCGCTTCCCGGAAAGCCGCTAACGCCTGGCGATACTTTTGAAGATGATAATAAACCTCTCCCAGACGATAAAGGGCCAGCGCCCTAATATTTGACTGTTGGGAAAGAAATTGAGGAAAAAGCTCTTCGGCTTCCGACAGATTGCCTTTATACAGAGCCCCCTCAGCCGCAAGAAAGGCGTTTTGGGCGTTGACATCCAACGCATCGCTGAGAAATTTACGGTCTGTCGGAATAAACGGGAGTCCTGATTTCAGGGGAGGATCAAAATCTCGCACCAGCTTTTCAACGCCGCTCCAGATTTTTTCGCGCCCTGGGCGATGTTCGGGAGCTAACAAAGATCCAAAGCGTTTGCCCACGTCCAAAACAACGGCGTCTACGCCGTCCAAGCTGACATCGCGCCAGACAGACCCTGTAGCAAACCGAAATGTCAAAAAAAGATCATCGCCGCGTCTTGAAACGACTACGCTCTCTATGTTGGAATCAGCGTAACGCCGGAACTTTTTGAGCAAGGGAGCATCGGTATCCGAAAGAACAACGCGCAGCCTTCCGTCGCTCAGACGGCTTATTAGGTAGCGCGGTTGGTTTGATGTGGCAATGGTTATACGAGTGAAGTTTTTAACGGGTTTAATGGATATACGGTGCAATGCGTTTGGATGAAGCGAAGCGTGAGCCGGCAAAAAAAAGAAGATCGCCGTCATAAGCGCCAACAAAACAATAACTATCCGATTCGGCGGCAAAACGCGCTTTCTCCCCGCGCATGCGCGGCGGAGACTGGTCGTTGACAGCGCTTTTTCAAAGATGCGCTCTAAGGTTATCATGCTGGTAGATCGCAGAACTTTCTCACTTTCGACGCAAGCTCCTCGTCATCGCAGGGTGTGAGAAGAATATCCCGGGCTCCGTATTTCAACGCCTTAAGCGCCGCTACCCGCGTCCAACGGTGAGCGCTCATTATGATGGGCGGCGGAAAATCCTGGCGCATTGCCATTACTTTTATGCA
>JGI994J12354_10001071_pt1 | contig 27796 bp, 21 predicted proteins | sample IntmicLarv3ML3BL_FD_12354 | JGI IMG/M metagenome (IMG submission 12354) | reverse complement strand
TACCATACGCAATAACTTTATATGCTCTTTGATCCATTGTATCTCTTATATAAACTTTTGGTACTCGGTGTGATAATTTTTTCATTAAATAAACAAAAAAACCACTTTTTTTTAAAACATATGATTCAGTGGGGTTTTCAGAATATGAAAAACAATTAATTTTACAATCTTGTGCGCTATTGTAGATATATTTAACATCATCTATAGAAAATAATGTTTCTTCAAGCAACAGTACCTCACCTTTTTTATCAAATTTATACGTTGCACCACCATTCAAACAAACAACATATTCTTGATGTAAATCTAATCCTACTGATTTTGCTATTGGTAATGTGCGTTTTATATTTCTACCTGTTGCTATTACGATTTTTATTCCTTGTTCTCTTGCAAGATTTAATGCTTTTATATTTGCTTTTGATACTTTTCTTCTTTTTGCTAGTAATGTTCCATCAATATCAACTGCTATTAATTTAATCATATTATTTAATTGCCAATTCAAGTAAAGCGTCTTTTCCTAGAAGACCAACTTTTCTTGTAGCCTCTTTTCCATTAATTATTTTTACAATTGTTGGTATAGATGCTACTTCAAATTTATCAGCAATAGTTGGTAAAATATCGGTGTTAATTTTTATAAAGTTAACCCCATCCACTTCTTTTGAAACCATTTCAAATAGTGGTCCTAACATTTTGCAAGGTCCACATCAATCTGCATAAAAATCTATCAAAGTTGTTCCTGATTTGATAATTTCTTCAAATTCAGCAACTGAATTTATAATTTTTGCCATACTTTCTCCTTAAAATATATTCTAATAATCTTATTGAGTAACTATTTTTATCTAACTATCACTTAATAAAACCAAATATATAGTTATTATAACATTCAATAAAAATATATAACTATAATATCTATTTTTATTAAAAATAAATATAACTGTAATCATACAGTATAACTTTACATAAAAATTTTTTTATTTATTAATTATATTTATCAATTGCAATGAATAATTTAAATCTATATTATTATTTTTTAAATTTTATAACGTTGATTATAAAAATATCATTGTACCAAAATTATTATTTTATACAATAAAACTTTTTTATGAAATATTTTATATTATTAATAAATGCAAATTTACAGTGTTTCAAAAACGCTACAGTAAGTATAAAAATAATGTAAAATTTTTCACAATACAAAGGAAAACAAAGATTAAATAAATAATCTTTGTTTTCTTAAGGTTATTAATTATTTTTAGTACCATTAAAATATTTTTTTAATATTTTAATCTAGGTATACTTTTCGTATTATAAAAAAACACAAAAAATGATTATATCTCTTAGATTTATTGGCAAAATTTTATTGCTCTATGATGTAATTTAGTATTTGTCCTGAAAAAGCATTCACAACTTGTTCTTCTATTACAGCAGATTGATGAAAATCTATAGCTCAAACCTGAGCTGGATCTCTACTTATTGTTCTACCAAAATTATTAAATCATTCTACAAAAAGATCACTGTAATAATTATGATTATTAAATTGAATATATTGCAGAAAAGTTAAAACAGTAAAATTTAAAATGCTATGGCGATATTTTAATCACGAGTTAAAAAATTTGTAAATAATTGTTGTGTGAATGCTTTTGTCATAGAATTATAATGGTCGACTGTTATAGTTATCATTGTAAAATTATTAGTAAAATTAATTTAATCTAATGATTTTATAGTGGAAATATCTATTTCTCTTTGCAATTCCTCCATATACTATTATACAAATAAACTTTTCCGTTATTATTATTTATAATTTCTATGTTTTCTCTCATTATATCTAGTAGTGTTGGGGCTGCAACTCGCCATTCCAAAAGGCATCATAATAGCAACATTGAGAAGCATAAGTTTTTTCATATTTTATATCTCCTTCATATAAAAAATATGTAGTTGGTAAATTTAACTATATTAATCTAATTATTCAACAAAATTTAAGAAATTATGTTCTGCACGAAATTTAACAAAAATTAAAACTATCTACTACAAGATATTAAAAAAGAAAAAATATCATATTTTACAAAAAAAATGATAAAAAAATATTTTAATATCCGCGCGAAAACTTTAACAAAATTAGGAGATCATCATTTAATTGAAAAGCTTGAATACATAATTTCATTTATTGAATTTAAAAATAGAAAACACTCAAATAAAACATATTAAAAAAATACGAAAACTTTGAGCGATTAGATAAATATGAAAAAGAATTTATAAAAAAATCAAAAATTTTATTTGAAAGAGAAATCAAAAAAAGATATGAAACTATTCTACTTGATGAAGGTCATTTATCATCAATAGAATCATGAAAAAACGAATATATAGACTATATTAAAATTTAGTCCATTTATTTTGAGTACTTGCAGTTCTATTGGAAAAAATTTAGGCAAAAAATCTGTAGATTTCTTAATTATTGATGAAGCATCACAAGTTACTTTACTTTCTTGTTTGCCTGCCCTTGCTAGAGCAAAAAAAATAATCATTGTTGGAGATATCAAACAACTCCCTCAAATTGATAGTTCCAAAATAAAGGATCTTGATAAAAAAATTAGTTATGATTCTTTCAATATTAGTTCTGCTTATAGGATTGTTAAAAATAATTTATTAACATCTTTTATGAAATTATACGCCACAAATATAAAAATAGCTACTTTAAAAGAACATTATAGATGTCATCCAGATATTATAAACTTCTGTAATAAAATGTATTATGATGATCAATTAATTCCTATGACTGTTAAAAATGATAATGAGCAACCCTTAACATTGATCATTAATCATGATATTCATTATTCAAAAAAAATTAATGATAGCTGAACTTCAGATATAGAGGTTAAAGTTGTTGAAGAATATATTAATAAAGATATAAAAACGAACATAGCGATATTGGTATAATAACACCATATGTTGAACAAGTAAAAAATTTTAAAAATAATCTTATAAATGTTAAAAATATTGAAGTTGATACTGTTCATAAATCTCAAAGAAGAGAAAAAAATGAAATTATTTATTGCATCACAAAAGAATATGATAATAATATGGATTTTTTAGCCCATCCTACTGCTGTTAATGTCGCTGTTTCTAGAGTTATTAAAAGTTTTACAATGGTTGCTCCACAAAAAATTGTTTACAACGCTGTTAAAAATGATATTACAAGATTAATTGAATATATTATTAGAAGTGAAAATAAAAACAATATTATTGAGAAAAATATTAGTATATTTTCTAGTCTTTCAAAATTTAAATATGATGATGCAAAAAAGAATGCTGAAAAAAATAATTTTAATGGTGAAGTTAGTGAATTTGTTGTTTATCAACTATATAACACAAATAGTTCGTGATTTAAAAGAGACAAATAACTTAATAATAAGTGTGGCAACACATTATCGATTAAACTTACTAATTAAAGAAAAGAGTCAATTAACAGATGCAGAACAAAGTTTCATAAATCATCCTTGAGCTCACGTTGACATAATATTATTAGATGAATTTTCTAAAAAACCACTCTTAGCTATTGAAGTTGATGGAATGACACATAATAAAATAAAACAACAATACCGAGATAATATAAAAACAAAGCCTTAGAATACAATAATATTAAACTACTGAGAATTAGCACAAAAAGTATTTTAAATTCTGAAGAGACAAAAAATCTGATAAAAGCACACTTAATCTAAAAATACTTCTAATTATAAAACATAAAAAAACCATCTATTTAATAGGTGGTTTTGATTTCTAATGGTCCGGAATGAGGGACTTGAACCCCCACGTGTTGCCACGCCAGATTCTAAGTCTGGTGCGTCTACCAATTCCGCCAATTCCGGGTAAATGGTGTCTCGTATAAGACTTGAACTTATGACCCACTGGTTAAAAGCCAGTTGCTCTACCAACTGAGCTAACGAGACAAAATTAACAGAATAATATTACCATAATATTTTAAATTTTTAAGTGTTTTCTCTATTTAGTTTCATTATTAAAATACATGTCGTTAAAAGAAAAATGCTAGACATAACATAACCAAATCAAAATATTCATGTAACAAACATTCAAGATAGTAATACAATAACACATGATGTGAAAATACCAAAAATTGCTCCGGTTTGTTTTATCTGTATGTTTTTATTAAAAATTAAAATAACTGTTATTGAAATAAAAATGATTGAAATAAAAGCAAAAATATATCCTATAATTCCGTTAATATATTCTAATTCAGTTGCTAAATTTAGTCTATAACGAACACGAAAAAGAACAGCATAAATTAATATAATATTTATTATAAAAAAAATTATTGCTATCCAAAAAACAATATCTTTTAATTTTTTCAAAGAAAACACTTCCATCTCTAATGTAATTATAAACAAGATATATAACAATTTATGTAAAAATAAATAAAAAAAACTTTTAACATACCTAATTTGTTCATAAACTATTTCGTATATTAAAAGAATAATAATATTTCCATTGTTTTAGTTAAATTCTTACTTGGTGCTGATGATAGGACTTGAACCTACAACCTACTGATTACAAGTCAGTTGCTCTGCCAATTGAGCCACATCAGCATAAATAAAATGGTGGAGTGCGACGGGCTCGAACCGCCGACCGCCTGCTTGTAAGGCAGGAGCTCTCCCAACTGAGCTAGCACTCCACTAAATATGGTAGCCTGTACGGGGATCGAACCCGTGTATCCACGGATGAAAACCGTGTGTGTTAACCGCTTCACCAACAGGCCATACGAAAAATAAAATGGCGGCTTTTGCAGGACTCGAACCTGCGACCAACCGGTTAACAGCCGGTTGCTCTACCAACTGAGCTAAAAAGCCAAATGTAGAAAATCTCCTTAATGATATTAACATATATTAATATATTATTTCAATATCTTTTAAACTATTTTTTTATAGTTTTGTTGTTGTATGCGAAAATATTTAAAAAAATATTAATCAAAATCTATAAAACAAAGAAAAATAACTCTTTTTTTGCTATGGTGTAAATTTTTACTTTGAATAAAAAAGATCTCTACATTATTAATTAAAATTATTTTATTTAATTTTTAAAAAAGGTAATATATTATCCTATTGTTACATCCTCTTCTAAATAACCATAATTTCTGTTGGTTTTTTGTTTTACAAAAGCTAGTAATGTATTTGAAATTCCAAGTTGACCAATAAACATAGTGAAAATCAGAATTATATGGCTTATTGTTCCCATTGAGAGGATTTCACTATTTGAAAATGGTTGTAATCCTACAGTTCCAAAGGCACTACTTACATAAATGATTAAACTAATAATTGAATATTCTGTTCCTGAATTTGTAGGATTTAAATTTCATAACATTCTATTTGAATCTAAATATACTATAAAAATACTTGAAGCAACAATTACTAATGAAATAAAAATTACAACAAAACTACGTCTAACTGTTGCTTCTGGAATTTTTTTCTTAAACGCCTCAACTGAATGTTTATTTCTCATTACCGCAAAAACAGCTAAAACAGCAATTCCAAATGTTGTTGTTCTAATACCTCCTGCAGTTGAAGAAGGCGCTGCTCCAATGAACATTCAAATAGACAGTATTAATTGACTACCAGCTGTGAAATTATTTATAGGCACAATTGAAAAACCAGCATTTCGACATGATGTTACACTAAAAATTATATCAAAAACTCATACCCCTCCCGCTCTTCTTGTTTCTCCATCATAAATAATTAAACTTCTTTCGTATGGTACTATTTCAGAAATTATCACAAGAACTGGGCCTAAAAATAATAATACTAAATAAACTACAAAATTTATTTTTGTAAATAAAGAAAAACGATATCTTTTCCCTTCTCTTTTTGCTTTAATTTTTCTTTTAATATCAATATATGTTGGATAACCAAGTCCTCCAATAATTCACTGCATCATAAAAATAATTAATAAATAATAAGCTTGTTGACCTGGTTGATTATATGGTTGTAATGATGAATTACTTAAAATGTCAAATCCCGCATTATTTACAGCACTTATTGAGTGAAAAGTAGCAGCTCAAAGCGATGTTAAAAAATTGTGTTGTGGATTTAAAGTGCCAAATCCTTCTGTTGCAACTGGACTAAAGAAAAAACCAAAAAACAATAAAAATATTCCAATAATTTCTATACTTGTTAAAAAAATGAAGGCATCTCTAATCATTTCAACAGTATTTCCGAGTGTTCCTCCACCTCTTTCTGTTCCAGCAATGCTTAAATCATCAATAGAATTTTTCTTTTTTAAAAAAGAAAAAATAATTATTTTAATAGTTAATAGTCCAATACCTCCGATTTTAATCATTATTAATATCAAAATTTGGCCAATTAAACTATATTCTGAATGTGTATATAATATAGTAATTCCAGTATCTGATATTGCGCTTGAAGCTGTGAACATTCCAGTCATAACGTCTCACTCATGTTCTTTAGTCAAAACAACTCCAGGTATACTTAATAAAAAGCCACCAATTAAAATAGCAAGTAAATAACCAATAATAATTCTGCCACTTATCTTTGAAAAAGGTCATCATGAATTAATTTTTTTAAATAATGATTTTTGTTTTTTTTCTTCTAAACCATTATTATTTTCTGCTTTTTTTTGTTTTGTTTTTATCTCATCATTATTTTTAGCCATTTTTTTATGCTCCTTATGATTTGAAATATATTTTAAATTATACAGCTTTTTTATGTGGTTATTGTATAATTTAAAATATAAAAGAATAATGGTGAAAATATTTATGTTAAAAAAGAAAAGTTTTGCGATTTTTGGAGCTAATAGACTTGGTGTGGCGATAGCACAAGCATTAGATGGGAAAAATCAATCAGTTAAAGTATTTGATACTAACGAAGAAAAATTAAATTTATTTGTTTCAGAGTTTGAAACTGTTGATGCTATTATTACAGATACAACTAATAAATTAGCATTAGAAAAAAATGGTATTGCTCAATTTGATTATGTTATTGTGTGCTATGGATCAAATGTACAAGCAAATATTTTAACTGTTTTAAATTTAATAGATTTAAAAGTTAAAAATATTATTGTAAATGCTCGTGATCATAACCATATGAGAATTTTAAGAGCATTGGGAATCGAGAAAAATAATATAGTGATTCCTGATGAAGTTGCTGGTAAATTAATCATAACAAAATCATTATTTGATATTGAAAGTCAGATACAATCAACTGATGGTGATTATAGTTTTACAAATATAACAGTAAATAGTGCTGATATCATTGGTAAAACTATCAAACAAGTTGGATTAACTTCAGGAAAAGAGTTTAATATCGTTCAAATACAAAGAAATAAAAAAATTATAAGCCCAAATGATAAAACAGAACTTAAAAAAAATGATATTTTAAGAATTTTTGCAAGGAATACCTCTATTAAAGACTTGATAACAAAACTTCAAGATAATAATGAAAAAAATGAGGAATAATTCTTATAAATATATTTTATAATTAATTAATTTTTTTAATTTAAATTTACTAATCATTAAAATATTATTCAAAAATATCTTTTAAATTTTTCTTGTTTATAATTGGTTTATCTCTTTTGAATGCTTCATCATATAGCTTAAATACATCATCAACCTCAGGGTTAAATTTCTTATCCAACATAATAGCACCATCTTCAATAAAGATTAATCGATTTACAAATTTTTCTAATTCTTCAATTTGATGTGTTGTTATTAAAACTACCATTCCTTGATTATAAGCCAATTCCTTTAATAAATCTATAAATTCTCTTTTTGTTTGTACATCAACATTAGATGTAGGTTCATCTAAAAATAAAATTTTTGGTTTTGTAATTAAAACCGATGCAAGCAAAGCTCTTTTTTGCATTCCGCTTGATAAGCCATAAAATTTATCTTTATAATTTTTTTCTAGCGAAAAAGCTGTCATTAAATCCATAAATGTTTTTTCAAAATTTTCTTTTTTGGCATTTGAAATTGATAATTGATAATTATACCAACAATATTCTTTAATTTTAAAATTTTTAGGAAAGTTATTTTGATCTGGGAAAAACTCCATAAATTTTAAACTATCAATATTAATCGGATTATCGTTTACTAAAATTTTACCCTCATTATAAACATACTCATTAAAAATTGATTTTATAGTAGTTGTTTTTCCAGCTCCATTATTACCAATAAACCCCACTATGTCTCCTTCATTTAAAGTAAAAGAAATGTTTTTTAATACTTCTTTACCTTTAAATGTTTTTTTTAATCCATTAACTTCTAGCTTCATTTTAAAATCTCCTTTATTGCCTCTTTCAATTATTTTTTTAATTTTTTATTAAATATAACAACTGATATTATTATCCAAACAAAACTAAATATGAAAAGAAATATCATATAACCAATATGACTGAATGTCATTCCTATTGTATTTGAAATTTCTGTTTGGTAGATGTTTACATTTGTGAATGATTCTTGATTACTGTTTATATTAATAAACCTGTTTCCTCTAAAATAATTTGAAAAATTGAAACCTGATAATGTTTTTGCTGCTACAAATTTTTCAAATGGATCTTGATGTTGATTTGGGCTTCGAGCTATCTCTGAAGCCATAGTTCCGGGAATAAGATATAAAAAAGTTCTAATTAGCGTTAAAGTTTGGTTTAATGAATCAATAGGATTTAATCTAGTTATTGATGCTTGATACAACATTTTCATTACTGTTTCGTTTCATAGTTTCAACCCTACTTGAGTATTGATTTGATTATCATTAATATTTAAATTTAGTTGAGTTAAATAATCATTCATAGATGGGGTTTGTTGGTGGTGAATGTGATATAGAGGTGAAAGAGAGTAATCTATTGGTATATTTCTGTCGCCAGCTGCACCAATTTCTGTTCTAGCAATTCTTAAAAGCAGTTGGTTAAACTCTCTTGCTCCAACAATATTGTGATTATCACTTCATGCATTAATTATTTCTATTGTTTTTTTTAATTCATTCAATGTGTATTGAACATTTGATCTAGACGAACCAGCAAGTCCATAAACAGAATTAGAAAAAGATGTTGATAATACTGGATTGTCAATAACATAATTATTTAATCTATATAATAAAGAATTTTCAAAATTTGGATTAATAATCTTAACTATAGAATCATCATTAAATAGTTGATTTACATCATCTGCATTTAAAATTCCTAACGGCAAGGCAAATGCTAAAGCGCGATTTGGTGTCTCAAGTTCTTCTTTATTTATATTATTTAAAGTAAAACTTTGGTTTTCTGCATTAATTAAAAAATCATCTAATAAATAAGCTTCATCAATCAAATGATATGCAAAAGAATTTAATTCATTTTCTTGTGATGAATATGCTAAATCTAGTGTTTCATCAGCAATAAGAGCGGCTCGCATTGTCTCAACTACAAAAGGAGATAAACTATTGCTGTTGGTTTGACCAATTGCTGCAAGCAACATTCAATTAGCAGGTTGAAAACACATTCAAGAAAATAAACTAAAATATACTTGAAAAACAAACTGAGCTGTTTTGTTTCAACCGAACGAAAAAAATATTAAAAATAATCCTACCCCTAAAAATTCTAGTGGTAGTATTAGAAAAATTATTAAAGGAAGGTTATTTAACTCTCTTGGTTGAATAATAGCTAAAAATATAATCAAAGATAATAAAACAATAATACTCATAGTTAATGTAATAACTTTGTTTGCAATAAATCTTGAAATCATTATTTGAATAGAGTTGCGACCTTTTCTTAATTCCATGTTTAAAAGGCCGCGATTTCTATCTTCTATAAAGATGTTTGCCAAATCTGTTGAATCAAATGTTAGTAAAAGAAATAATCAAAACATTCCAAACATAGAATAAAATAATGGTAAGTTCTCTCTTTCTCTGACAGACGGAGCAAATCAAACAAATATAAAAAGTATGACGGAAGAAAAAATGACAATGAAAACTATATTTCAAATATATTTAATTGATCTTAAGAAAGCATTCTTAAAGATGATTCAATCAAAAAAATTTTTTCTTTTTAACATTAAACATACCCCCTTCTCTAATAGAACATTTTTATTATAACCTATACGTAAAAAATAACAACCAATTAGGTTGTATAAATATTGTGGTGGGTTATTATTATAATTATAAATTTTGATAAATTAATCTTTCTAAAACAATATTCGCACTTTCATTGTATGCTTTTTTCAAATAAATTTCAATAAAAACTGCTTTTTATTTTAAATTTAATCAAAAATAAAAAACCAAAAAATCTAGTTTTTCTAGTTTAAAAATATTAAATTAACTACTAAGTCTAAATTTATATTTATCTAAGATTTTTCCAGATTTTATCTTAACCCAATTTTTTTGCTTTTTTAAAACTTTACTAACAGATAATGATTTTACAGTTTCAAAATTATAGTTAGTGTTTTCGATTTGCTTTGTTTGCTTGGGTTGGGGTAAGTTTCATAATTTTCTTTTGTTTTAATGTTTTTTACAAATAAATCTTAATTTGAAAAAAGCAAACACTTCTAATTTTCAGTATCAAAATTTTAAAATTTTGGCAAAATCTACCTATTCAAATTTTTTTTGAGATTTTTTTTGTAATCTAAACATATATTTATCAAGATGATAAATATATGTTTTTAAAAATATTAGAGTCAAAAAACTTTTTTATTAAGATAGAGAAATTTTATGCATTATCCTTAATTTGTGTTGCTATGGCTGATTTTCTTATTTTAATAAATGGAACTATTGTAGCTAAAATAGAAATTATAAACCCCAACATAATAATTATTAAAATACTTGTTCATTCTATAATTAATAAATTATAACTAATACTCAATACGTTTGGACTTTGTAAAACATTATTTATGAAAAGTATACCTAAAAATCCAAAAGTAATTCCAAAAAATAACGAAGCAACAACAATAACTAAATTTTGTAACATAAATATTGTAGATATCTTTGAATTATAAAATCCTAATGATTTTAATATATTTATTTCTTTAACTTTTGAATTAACATTAAGTATACAAAAGAAAAACAAAGAAATAAAGGCAACTGTTAATAATAAGATTATCAATATATAAAACACCGTTTGGACTGGACTATTTCTTAGGTTTTCAAATTGGTAAATGGGATTAAGAAAGTTTAAATTTATTCTAAATTGGTTTTTTACAATTCTTTGTAAATTAGATCTAATATTTTCATCATTTATAAACAAATTAAAACCACTAACAAAATAATATGGAGCAATTTGAATTATAGATGAAAATAATTCTCCTTTTATAAAAACATCAATATTGCTTGTTAATGTAGTGCTATCGACTATTCCAACGATTTTAACAGCATTTATAATTTCATAAAAGTTTAAAAACTGCTGGTATAAAGTAAAATTTGGAGATGTTGAAACATCTCTATATTCAAACCTTTCATTTAATACTTGGTCCAAATTATTTAGATCTAACCCAGCAATTGCTGCATTTCTTTCTAAAAAAGCAGTTGTGACAACTATTTCATTTTTTTCTGTTGGTGCTACACCATAAAGTAATGATTGGCTATTAAATACAGAGTAAACTGCACTTTGCTGCATATATGCTTGCATAGTAAATTCACTATGAAAAAAATTGCTTCCTAATAAATCTAAGGTTTTACTGTTTAAAATTGCTGTTTTAAATGCATGTCGCGTGACAAAAAAAGCTCCTCAAATACTTCTAATTTCATCGATATTATTTGTTTGGTCATTAAGCAATTGATTTAAAGTTGAGTCATCAAAACCTGTTTGAATTACTCCTCCAATAGTAAAGACTAATAAATTTTCTGCGATACCTAAACTATTTGCTCTAACTTCAATAGTTTTGCCAATCACATCTTGAGAATCAAACATAAACACTGCCATTATGTCAGTTATTAATATTTCTGTTTGATTTGATGAAATTTGCCCTGTAAGTGTTAATGGAAATTCATCCATCATTTCTTTGTCTGTTATTGAAACAAAAACATTAAAATTTGCTCATGGATTTGATGCGCCTCCTTGAATACCCGCTTCAAAATAAGGAACTATATTATCATCAAAATTATTATAAAGTTCACGGTGAAATGTCTTACCTAAACTAATATTAATATGGCTATTAGTTAATGCATTATGTTGCAAACTTGTTAATGGTACTAAAAAGTTTCCTTTTTGAGATATTGCATTTTCTAGTAGTCTTTCTTGTCTTGACAATATTAAATTAGTTTGAAAAAATGCTAAACAAATAGAAATAGTTAATAAAATTACACTTGTAATTGTTCTTGCTATTTTATTTTTTAATAAATTAAGAGCATATTTTAAGCAGAAAGCAAAACGAAGTTTTGGAAAAATTTGAGGTTCATTTGTGTCTAATTCTTCTTTCATAATCGTTTGTTTAATGTTTTGGTCAAAGAAACAAGTAACGTTCATGTTTCCTTTTATATATTTTTTATTGGCTTTAACAATAAAATCTAACAATAATTTCTTATTTATAACTTCTTCAATTGTTGTTTTATAATCACTATAATTAATTTGTATTCTTATATTTTCATCTAAGCAATAATCATCAACAAATTGAACTAAATGACTAATAGAATTATCTATTGCGTCATTTAATGGGACTACAATACTTTTGTTGGTGTGATTTTTTTCATCTTTACTAATTCGCCCGTCAGTTATTTCTATTATGTGATCAGCATATAAATGAACACTTTGGATATCATGCGTCACAATAACAACCAATCTTTTTGTAGCTAAACTTGATAAAATTTTAAAAATTTCAGTAGAATTCATGCTGTCTAGGTTTCCAGTTGGTTCATCAAGCAAAAGAATTTTAGCGTTTTTTACTAAAGCTCTTGCTATTGCTAATCTTTGGCGTTCCCCTCCTGATAAATGTCGTACTGCTGTATTCTTTTTTTTAAATAGATCAACTTGTTTTAAATATGAGTCTATATTTTTTTTATCATTGGACACGATTTCTAAGTTTTTATAAACGCTAAAATCAGATATTAAATTAAAATCTTGAAAGACAAATCCTATATTTTGTCTAAAGTGTGTTTTTTGTTTATTATTAAACTCGCTTAATTGTTCTTTTTCAAAAAAAAGTTCTCCTGTTGATAGATTTTCTATTCCTCCCAAAATATTTAAAAGTGTAGACTTTCCACTACCACTTTTTCCTACAATAAAAACCATTCCGCGATCAGGCAAATCAAAAGATATATTATCTAATGCTACCACTTCATTTTTAGAACCATCTAAATATTTTTTTGACAAATTTTTTATTTCATACATAACAATGATTACTTCCTTGCAAATTTTTTTCACTCTTGATGTTATTATATCTATAAATAAAATGATTTTATATATTTTATCTTTAAAAAATTATTATAAATAATTATATACTTATATTCTTGTCGTAAAAATAATCACAATTTGTTTAAACCAATTAGGAACTCGGTTAGAATCAAAACTATCAATTTCCCCACTATTTAGTTGAATTTTATCTAAAACCAGTAAAATTATTATTGTGATTGATTATATATTCCTATTCCGGCTGCAAATGAATTGATGAAGTGTTCTTCTACTACAACTGGATGATATTGAAGAAAATGTATAGCTTCACTAGATCTTCGCGGAAAAACAGTAAAATTATCAAACGCTTCAGCAAAACCAAATCTAGGATAATAATTATTTGCCTCCGGCCTTGAAAACTTAGTATATTCTAAAAAATTTAAATCCGGAAAATCTAAAAATACTATCTCAATATTTTCACTGCGCATTAAAATATTTTCAAATAACATTTGGGTAAATTCTTTTTCTATAACAGTTTCATAATGCTCAACCATAAAAACTATTAATGTAAAACTATTAGAAAAACTAATTTCATCTAATGATTTTACATTAGAAATATTAAGTTTTCCACTTAATATTTCACTATAATTTCTATATAAATAAATCTTTCCATTATTATTATTTATAACCTCTATACCTCTTCTCATTCTATCCAGAGGTGTGAGAGGACTTGAACAACTTGAAAGATTAAATCCTAAAGCAAAAAGAAGAATTGCTGCAAAATTAAGCGTAATAGTTTTTTTCATTGTTTTTATCTCACTTTCTTAATTTTAAATATCTATATTTGTGCATTAACAATCAAATTAACATCTGGATATCTTAAATTTTGTGTTTCAAATCTTGCTTGGTGAACTATATTTATTCTTGGAGAAATTTCAGTTGTATGAAAAGTGAAAAAACCAAATGATACTACTGAATTTCTCAAATAGTTTGAAGCACCAGTTGTTCAAAATCTATGTCATCCGCCGCGATTATAATCATATTCTGCTTCAAAACGTCTATTACCCACATTTGTTCTCGATATTATAGTAAGTTCACTACTTGGGCGAGTAATTGATCCAGATATACTAGGTCTCCCTGAAGAATCTAAACCAACACCAATTGTAGAGCTTCCAGTTGCAGGCATATTCATTGGAGCTCATGTTCCTATATTGTATCCCGATTGCAACTGTACACTTGTATTTTGACGTCTATTTAACCATTGATCTCCGCGAACTCCTAAATTAAGAAATCCGAATCTTTCAGTATTGTTATTAGGAGACATAACTACACGATAGGCATAAGCAAAATTTTGCGAATTTCTTGAATCTCTTAGAAGTACATGATTAATTTCAACATGAAAAGCATATCTATTTGAAACGCCAATATTTATATTACCACTATCTCCTACTCCTCAGCTATCAAAATCAGTTAATCTAAAAGGTTGTCAATATGAAGCGATGTTAAATCCAAATCGACTTGCATTAGATTGAAAATTAGAATTTCTGCTAACACTAAAATTTGTTGGTTCAAAATCATTAGCAGAACTATCTGCATTTAATAAATTAATTTCTATTTGTTTTTCTGATCTGTTCATATTATCAACAAGTTGTTGATAATATGCATCTCTATCAATATTACTATCAAAAGTTTTAGCACTCATTACCGATTGGTTTGATGCAATTGCTGTTGTTGGCACTAACATTGTAAGTACCATTGTTGATAAAATTGTTTTTTTAAATAAAGTTGTCATTCCCTCCATTACATTAACATAAATATCTTTTATACTTTAATTTAAAGATTCGACATAAAACTTATTATAAATGCTTAAAAAACTAAATCATTAAAACGTTATAAACAAAATATATGAAACAAATCTTTAATATAAAATGAATTATAAATTAATAATTTTAAAAATTTAAGGTAAAAATGATTTACTACCTTTATTTGTAGTATATCATATATTACAAATTTTAATAATTTTTTATAGAAAAATTATTTTAAAGTTATTTATTTTATAATTTTTTTAACCATTATTTTAATAAGATTTGCTGCTCTATCTGGATTTATATTACCATTAGTTTCTTTCATTAGTTGGCCCATTATTGTTTTTTCAATTCTTTCAAATCTAGTTTCATAATTTTCTAAAATCATCTTGTTATTACTTTCAATAATTGGGGTTAACAAATTAATAATGGTTGTTTCATCATTTATTAACTTTAAATTATTTTCTTCTACAAGTTGATTTACTGATTTATCATTTTCAAAAACTAAGGGTAATAAAATTTTTATATGTTTTGATGATATTATACCTTCATCAGATAATTTCATAATTTCATACATGTTTATTGGAGTTAATTTAGATTTATCTATTGTAATATTTTCTTTATTTAAAAGTGCTTTAATGTCAGTTATCAAATAGTTTAATAATCTAGTAGGATTGCATCCTAATTCTAAACTTGATTCAAAAAAATTTGTTAATTCTAAACTTGATAAAATATAATTAACATCCTCTATTTTAAGATTATAATTTTCAACATATCTTTTTCTTTTTTTACTAGCAAGCTCAAGAGAAGAATTTATAACCTCATCAATTCATTTTTTATCTAACATTATTGGTAAAATATTTGGTTCTCTAAAATATTTATAATCAACAGCATCAGTTTTAACTCTCATCAAAACTGTTTCTTGTTTATTTTCATCAAATCTTCTTGTTTCTTGTTGAACTTTATTTCCTGATAAAATTAGTTCAGTTTGTCTTTTAATTTCATATTCAATTGCTTTTTTAACATTATTTATTGAATTTAAGTTTTTAATTTCAACTTTAACACCAAATCCTGAAAAACCATAAGGACGTAGTGAAATATTAATATCACATCGCAAAGAACCTTCATTCATTTTCACATCACTTACACCTAAAAAAAGTAAAATTTCTCTTAATGAATTAATGTATTCTACTGCTTCATTCGCAGATCTAATTAACGGTTTTGAAACAATTTCTATCAACCCTACTCCACTTCGGTTATAGTCTAAATACGTTAAATTTTCTTTATGGATTTGTTTTGCAGTATCTTCTTCGATATGTAAGCGTTCAATTTCGATTCTCTTTTTTAGACCACCACATACATCTATCTCTATAAAACCATTTCTCCCAATAGGTTGATATTGTTGTGTAATTTGAAAACCTTTTACTAAGTCGGGATAAAAATAGTTTTTTCTGTCAAATACAAGGTGTGATTCAATCTCCATATTCAAAGCTTTACAAGCGATAATTGCAAGTTTAACACCTTCTTTATTTACAGTTGGTAAAGCTCCTGGGTATCCTAAGTCAACTTCACAAATATCTGTATTTGGTTCTGAACCATAAGACACAAGAGAGGGAGCAAACATTTTTGTTTTTGTTTTTAACTCAACATGATTTTCAATACCAATTATAACTTCAAAATTATTCATATTATTTATCTTCCTTATTAATTAAATTTTCTAAATATTTCGCTGCTTGAAAAGTTAATAAATCCATTTTTGGTTTTGAGCATAAATTTATACCAATTGGTAAGTTGTTCTGTTTAATGAAGGGAATTGTGATTGAAGGCATACCGTTAAAATTTGCTAAAATTAATAAATCTTGTAAAAAAACTTCATTATCTTCAATTCTATCTTCAATATCTGTTCCCATAACATCAGATATTTTTGGAACAACATCAAGTGCTGGAGGTAGAATTAAAACATCAACTTGTTCATAAAGTTTATTCAGCTCTTCAATTATTAATGTTCTCACTTTTTTTGATTTTGTTAAAATTAATTCTTGGTTTTCTTTTCGTAATTGATAACTTCCAATTACAAATCTTTTTTTTACATTTCTTCCAAATCCACTAGCTCTCGATTTTTTTATAACATCAATATAGTCATCTCCCTCATCCTCAACTCGTAAACCGAAATTAATTCCATCTAAATTTGAGTGTGTAGACACTGCTTCAGAAAATGAAATCATCATATATACCGCTGGGATTGCATCTAATAATTCTTTTTTGAAATCAAGTTCTTTAATTTCAAAGCCATCAGCTTTTATTTTTTTAAAGATATTTTCATATTCTTTTTTTAAACTTCCCTTAATATAATTTTGAATATTTTTAATATACCCAAATTTTATTTTTGGATTTAAGTTATTTATATTTTCATAAAATTTATGAGGATTATCTATTGATGTAAAATCTTTTTTATCATAACCAAAGGTTGCATCACAAACAATAGCCATATCTTCAACTGTTCTTGTAAAAAAACCTACATGGTCTAAACTAGGAGCATATGGAATGACACCATATCTTGATAAACTACCATATGTTGGTTTAAAACCAACAATACCATTAAAACTAGCTGGTTTTCTAATTGAATCCCCTGTATCTGTTCCTGTTGCAAATGAAACCAAACCTTTAGCAACGGCATAAGCACTACCACTTGAACTTCCTCCTGCAATTCTTTCTTCATCAAAAGGACTTCTAATAATACCATTATAACTAAAAAGACCTGTTCCACCCATGCCCAGTTCATCCATAGCAGCTTTCCCCATTAGCACTGTTTTTGCTTGATAAAGTTTTTTTGTAATTGTTGCATCATCTGTTGGATAAAAATTTGATAAAATTTTTGAACCTGCTGTTGTTAACTTGTCTTTAGTTCAAAAGTTATCTTTTGTAACATACGGAATACCTGATAGTAAATTTTTTTCATCAAATAAATCATCTAACTTTTTATCTGCAGGGTTATCAAACAATGTTATTAAAAAATTGCTGTTTAAATTTACAGCTAAATTTTTATAAGTTTGATCAACTAATTGTGAAACACTAATTTCTTTATTTTTTAACTTGTTGTGTAATTCAACAATTGATAAATTTTTAATATCCATTACTTAACCACCTTATTTAAAACTACGAATCCATCTTTTTTAACAGGAGCATTTTGCAACATTTCCTCTTTTAAAATTACGCGTGGTTGCTCGTCATCATCTCGCATGTATGAGTTTTTAAAATCAAAAGCATAGTGACTTTCTTTTACATTATCTGTATTAATTAAAAACACTTTTTCAAATTTATTTAAAATATCATTTTCTGTTCTTAAAACTTCTTCTATTTCATCATCTGTTAATTCCAACAAAATATCATCAATTAAAATTTTTACAAATTCTTTTGTTATTTTCATTATTTTATTCTCCTATCATTTTAAAAAAAATAGTTTCTGTAATTGTTTTAACACCTAATTTATTTGCTTTTTCTAATTTACTTCCCGCTTCGTCACCATAAAGAACATAATCTGTTTTTTTACTAACACTATCAATAATTTTTGCACCATACTCTGTTAAAATGTCTTTAAAATAGTTTCTTGGTTTGGATAATGTTCCTGTGATAACAAAACTTTTTTGTGAAATATTTTCATTAAATTTACTTCCAAATGAACCTAAATACATTAAATTTAATTGTGCTTGTTGTAAATTGTTTAACAAAACAATATTTTCATCGATTAAGAATCAATCAATAATTGATCTAGCTACAATCGGTCCAATATCTCTAATCGTTTCTAACATTTCATATGATACTGTTTTGATTATTTCTATTGATTTAAAATTTGAAACTAAAATTTGTGCTGTTTTTTTTCCGACATATCTTATTCCTAATCCAAAAAATAATTTTTCAGCTGAATTTTGTTTTGATTTTTCAATTGCTTCTAGTAGATTTTCAACAGATTTAACACCCATTTTATCTAATTCAATTAATTGATCTTTATTTTTTTTTAATTTATAAAGATCTGCTATATCTTTAACCAAATTATTATTATATAGTTTTTCAAGAATTTTACCACTTAGTCCCTCAATATTCATGGCCTCTCTTGATGCAAAGTGTTCTAATAGTCGCACTATTTTTTTTGGACATGATGAGTTGATACAATATTGATCAACTTCTTCTTTTGTTCTTTCTAATTTTGTATGACATTCTGGACAATTTATTTCTTCTTGTCAAGGAGATAAATTTTGAAATTTTTTGTTTTTAATTGGCGCAATTACTTCGGGGATAATATCTCCAGCCTTTTTCACTTTAACTGTTGCACCAATTCGAATATCACGTTGATATATAAAATCTGCATTATGTAAGGTTGCTGCTTGAACTGTTGTTCCTGCCAGTTGCAATGGAGCAAGAACTGCATTATAGGTTATTTTTCCAGTTCTTCCAACTGAAGCAAAAATATTTAACAATTCTGTTTCTTTTACTTCTGCTGGAAATTTATAAGCAATTGCTCATTTGGGAAATTTTGAAGTGTACCCAACTTTTTCATAAAGATCAAATTCATCAATTTTTATAACAGCACCATCAATTTCATAATCTAATTCATAACGCATTGTTTCAAGAAACTTTATATGAGATATGACTTGATCAATGTTATTACATAATTTTCCTAACGGATTAACTTTAAAATTCATTTCTTTAATGAAATCTAATGATTCGCTATGTGAATTAACTTTTTCGCGATCCATAAAATAATATAAAAAAGCGTCTAAATTTCTTGTAGCGGCAACAGAAGAATTTAATTGTCGTAAAGTTCCTGCTGCTGCATTACGAGGATTTGCAAATAATATTTCTCCAGTCGCTTTTTTTTGTTGGTTTATTTTTTGAAATTCTTTTTTTGATAAAAAAACTTCCCCACGAATTTCTACATAATTGTCAGTATCTGTAATAACTAAAGGAATACTTTTAATGGTCTTTACATTCAAAGTAACATCTTCACCAAAAATACCATCCCCACGCGTAATAGCTTTTAACAATGATCCGTTTTGATAAATTAGTGAGATGGATAATCCATCAATTTTTGGTTCAACAAAAAAAGAATAATTTTTATTTTCAGTTTCCTTATAAATTTGTGTATCAAAATCTATTAAATCTTGTTCTGCAAAAGCGTTGTTTAAACTAAGCATCGGTGATTTATGTTGGTATTTTTTAAATTTATCTAAAGTAATACCTCCGACTCTTTTGGTTGGAGAATCGCTTGTACTATACTGAGGATATAATTTTTCTAATTCAACTAGTTGTTTTAAAAGTTGATCAAATTCAGCATCATCAGCAGCTGGTGCATCTAATACATAGTATGCATATTCTCATTCTTTAAGTTGCTTTTTGATAGCATTAATTGTTTGTAGTATATTTTCCATAATCTTCTCCTATTTTTTTATCTAAACCAACTATAGTTTTTAATAACTTTAATAGGCTGTGGTTTTTTTGCATCAATTTTATTAAATGATCAAAAAACAAAAAGATTTATGCAAATTAAACTCTGAATAACTATGATAATACCATTACTTTCTGCCATTGTTGGATAAAATAAGTTAATAATAGTCGCTGCTAAAGGGTTATAGATAGTTAAGTATGAAATTATTAATAAGTCAATGCTGGTGGTTAAAAAATTCTTAGGAATTTTATTTCTAATAAAAATTCATACAAAAGATATAACTATAAAAGATATTATGATAATACTTAAAACAATATATTGCATATTAATACTTAAAATTGACTCAAATCATCGGAATAAAAAATTTAAATAAATGGTATTTGGTATTACATAGTTAAAACCAGAATTCAAAATTAAACCAATAAAAACAATTATAAATATTATAGGAATTAATAAAGTTACTAACTTAATGTTATTATCAACAAATATTTCAAATCGACTTATAATTGAATAATTTCTACGCATAATAAAGAAAATAATCACCATTATTAAAAATAAAATTAAAAACATGATAGCTTGGATGTATAAATGCAAGAAGATATTATAAAAAATAACACCTGTTAACGAAAAGAATGATAGTTTAAAAATATCTTTTGTAAAATTATTTGAATATTTTTTTTGTATAATAAAAAGCAAACAATATATAAAAAATAAAATATGATAAGAACTATCTCAAGAGAAAGAAAAATACCCTCCAATTGCCATTCCTATAAATATTGCTTTTGATTTTTCTTGATAATCTAATGATGTATATTTAATTATTAAAATAATTGCATATAAAATTAAATTAATCATCATTGTTATACCACCTCAATAAGGAAAACCTAAATAGATTAAAAATATTTTAGATGTTGAGAAAGATAAAAAAGAAAATATCAAAGTTAATCAAAATACATATCTTTTTCTTTCTTTATAAAATGATTCAAATAATGTTACAAAAATTGATGCAAATACAAAAGATTCAATTAATAAAGTAAATAAACTTATAAGAGTTCCAACTTCAATTGTTGATGTCGCTCCTGTCAAGATTATCATAGATATTTGTAAAGTGTACCAACTTTCAAATGTTTTAAATCCAAAAAAGTCATGTAATCGAGCTTCAAAAAAAGAAATCGGAGCATGCCTTGATTCATAAATTGAAAAAATTACATCTTTATGTTCTACAAAACTGTCAGAACCGACTTGGTTTTGAAAATAAAAGTTCAAAAAAGTAAACAAAAATACAATAATAATAAATATTATTGTATTAATTGAAAAAAATCTTACAGTTAATCAATATTTAATAAAAATAAAACAAAATAACATATATATTATTGTTAAAGTATATAAATAATAAACAAAAAAAACATAAGGAATAACAGAAACTAATTGTAAAGGAAAGGAAAGGAAAGAGATAAAAGAAAAATATGTAAAAAAACCACCAGCAATATAAACAAAGTGGTTTTTAACTTTAAATTTAAATAATTCAAAAATGATAGCGCCTGATGTATAAAATATAAAAATCATAATGGTTGCTAATATAATTGGTGCTCATATTCCTAAACTTATCATCTTAATTTCACCTTAATTGATTATATCATTTTAAATTAATAGCCATAAAGTAATTAAAAATCAAAATTATCTACAAAAAAACTATTTGCCTTTGATAACATAAATTTCTTTGTTTTTTGGTTTATCATCAGTTTTTTTATTAAGATTGCTTGTAGTACTAGTTATTTCATCATCAAAAATTCCGTGCATAGCCAGCGTTAACTCACTAGATCTATCAGTAATTTCATCAATATTAATTCCAAATTCTTCAAAACGTTTTTTTCTAGCTAAATCTCTTTTTTTATTAACGATTCTACTAATAATTGGAAAATTTCTAATAATACCATTCATCATTTTTGGAGAAAAAATATAAGCACAAATAATTAAGAAAATAAACGAAGCTGTAATACATCCAAAAAACATACCAATTAAAGGAACAACCGATGCTTCGTTTGTTGCATTTTCGCGAATGTTAAAGTTTGGATTTATAACATAAACTATCAAAAGAGAAGTAGTTAAGATTGGTGCTAATAAAATAAGAAAATTATTTAAAACATATTTTAATGTTGAGTTATATGTTACATATTTTCAAACATATAATCATAAATATATATATCTAATAAGTAAAACTGCGATTTTTAAAGAGTAAAATAAAGTAAGTGCATAAACAAAATTATTATCTCCCCCAATCCCTACCAAAATAAAAATATATGTAACCATCATTGTAATAACTAGATATGAAATCCCTAAATAATTTTGGAATTTAGATACTTCCTTGTACCTTCTTTTAGCATATATAATTGTGGTCTGTGCTTCTCCCATTATTGTTAAAGTTGTGGTTGTTGCATAAATGATAGAAAATCTAGGGTCAAAAAACATAAACTCATAAACTCTTATATCTCTTATATCAATGATAGCATCTAAATCTTGTAAACTTGATGCAGCTAAATTTCCATATAAAGCATTTACAAAATATGGAGATATAACAGCCATATTAATAAAAGTAAACCCAGCAATTAGATATGTATATAATTCATATTTAACATAACTTTCTCAATTTAATCTTCCTTTTTTTGTTATTAAAGTTACAAAAAATTCTCTAAATGAAGTTATAAAATTCATCATAATAAGACGTGTATTAATAGCTATCACTAAATATAACGACAAAATAGAAGAGACATTAAGCCCTAAAACTAAGGCTATAATTAAAATATCACTATTAACTAAAATATTTGTTCCTAAAGTAGATATTAAAATACGGTTTTTTGTGGTGGCTAGTTTTGAATTATTAACATCTCTGTAATATTTTAATCAGATATACTTTTTTTTAACATAAAAATAAACAAGCAGACCTTTTAAAGGACTATATATAAACATTGATAAAAATGGAATTAGTGGGTTTATATGACTAATGCTTAATAAAAGAAATAGAACTGAGTAAACAATCAGATCTGTAAATAAGATAATAATTTTTCTAATTGATGTTTTGTTTTCAGCAGCTAAAATATTTTCATACACATTAAAAAAAAATGCACTGAAAAAATTTTTTAAACTAAAAGCCAGTGTGATTGCTACTAAAACTCAATAACCTGCAAATAAAAAATCTCCACTTTGAGTCGCATTTGCATTTGCACCTTCTGTTCCTGAAATTACAATTCCGATATTTTGTCAATTACTACTATCAAAAATAGAGCCACTTGATGTTATTCCAGCATATAACGGATAAGCAAAACTTGTAAGTAATGCTAAGGTTAATCCTATGATCGCTGCTTTACGATAATTTTTTTTAGAAGTAGAATAAATTTCATTAGCCGTAATTCAATCGTTTTGTACTATTGGTTTAACGAGTAGTAAAGTTGTTGCTAAACCTAAGGCGCCATCAGCAGTAACAATTAATAACGAGAATGACATAACCAAACGGATAAAACCATTAAAATGTGATCCAAATTTTAGCAAAACAAAAAAGATAGCTAAAAATTGAATAATTGCATTTAATAGAGAAATTGCTGTTCCAATAAACGTACTAAAAATACTTTGTCTTGTTGATAACATTTATAAATTCTCCATTTCCACACAGATTATTTTATCATTGAAAATTGTTTTTTGAATTAAATTCTCTACCATTTAAATAACTTAAATGATCTGTAAAATTAGAGAAAATTAATTTATAAGCAATCAATGCTATTGCTTTATTATTAGTTTTTTTTGCATAATACCTAAAATCTCCATTTATTGGGCAATTAAAATAAGATACAATACACCTAATTTGGTGTTTTCTACCAGTTAAAAGTTGTACTTCTAAAATATTTTTATTTTTATCAATTCATTTATGTATTTGACTACATTCTTTATAATTTGGTATTTTTTGTTCTGAAAATAGTGCTTTTTTTAATTTAGTGTCATAATTTATAAAACCATTGATCTGCCCAGTTTTAATGGTATTGTTTACTAATTTAGCAAGATATTTTTTTGAAATTTTTTCTTTGTCTTGAATCGCTATTAATAAACTATCTAGTGATATTTTATTTTTAGCATAAATTACTAATCCTGCTGTTAATTTATCTAACCTATGAATATGACTAATAATAAAGGAATTTTCTAAAGTGTTATCATATTGATTGTGAAAAATTAAATAACTTCTTATCATGTCATCTAAATTTTTATTGAATAATGAATGCATTTCTAAATTAAAATTTTTATCAACAATTAAAATATTTTCATCTTCATAAATTATTTTTAACTCTGAAAAATCAACATCTTTTATAACGTTTCTTTTAACAATTTCTGCACTATCATATATTTTTACTTCATCATTAAAAACTATTTTTATTTTTAAATCATTAATTTTTTTATCATTTATCTTTATTTTTTGTTTTCTAACTCATTTATAAATTACTGATAAATTAGTTGATTTAAAATTCTTTTTTAAAAAATTAAAAATAGTTTGACCCTCATCATTTTTATTTACTTTTAGAATAATCATATTAAAAAGTCGCCATAAGTAAAATTATAAAAGCAAATATATTGTTAAATAGGTGAACCAGTCAAACAACTGTTATGTTCCCTTTTGATCATAAGAAAAGTCCTCCAAATATAAAACCTGATGCAGTGTAAGATAAAGCAAATGCAAAATCACCAGTTGAACCATAATGTAAGAATCCAAAGAAAATTGAACTTGTTATAAAAGCAAATCATTTGTTTGAAGTATTTAAATTCCAACAATGTCTAACAACAACTTCTTCAATAAATGGTGCTATTATCACTACATAAACACCTAATAAAATTGCATAAATAATTTTTTGATTCATTGAGGCAGTAGATTCAGGATCTAAAATTGAAATTAATGCATTTTGATTATCTGCAATTCCATCAGATCATAAAGCTTCTAAATAACTAAAGGCAAAATTTATAAGAACAATTGCAATAAGACTACCGATTAAACCTGTTACAATGATAGAACCTGGGTGTATTTTAAAACTTTCTTTAATTATTTTTGTTATTTTTTTATCTACTATTATGATTCATATTGAAAGAGAAAGCATAGAAATTACTGCTGATATAATACCAATAATTGCTATAAAATATTCACTATTATTCATTAAAAATATTGCAAAAATACCAAAAATTATTTGAGATACTATAGGGATAACTGTGTAAAAAAAGAGCCATCCATATCCATTTTTTATGTATTTTTTCATAGTTTTTTTTGTTCCCAAGATAATAAAACCTATAGCAATTGAAATAATTTTTATTAATTCAACAATTAATTGTGTTGTCTCATTGGTTTGTAAATCAAAAAATAAAAATGATGTTAATGACATTAAAAATGGAATAAATAGAGCAGTTGATGCAAAAATCATTCCATTAATCTTTCAATTATCTTGGTTAAATTCAAAATTATTTTCTAAATCATAGTATTTACTTTGAAATGTTAGAAATTTATTTTTGGATTTATCATTTTCTTTAATTATTTCCATTAAAATCACCATCTTTTGTTTTATATAATAATTTAAATAAAAGTTATATTATGAAGATCTTTCAACAACGCGTGCGATAACTTCTCTCTTTGAAACTAACCCTTCTTTTTTAAGAATTTCTACTTTTTTTCCATCCATTGATTCTTCCATAAAAATTAGTGATGTATGAATTGAGGGAACTTTTTTTGCGACAAATGCTAAATCTACTTCAACTAATAAATCACCTTTAGAAACTTTTTTATTTTGTTTAACTTTTACATTAAATCCTTCTCCATTTAATGAAACAGTATCAACTCCTATGTGTAATAAAATTTCTACACCGTTTTTATTTTTTATTCCATATGCATGTCCTGATGGAAAAACTGTAACTAATGTTCCATCAATCGGAGCATAAAATTTTTCGTTTTTTGGTATGAAAGCTAATCCTTCTCCTAAAATCCCCTCTGCAAAAACTTCATCCTCAACTTGGCTTAAATTAATGATTTCACCATCAACTGGTGCTAAAACTTCAAGAATTTTTTCTTTTGAAAATAACCCCATTATTACTCTTCTCCTTTTAATTAAACTATTCTTATTTTATTTTTAACATGACTTTTTTTACAAGTTCAAGCACTTCATCTGATGTTTCACAATTTAAAGCTGTTGTTGCTAACGATTGAGTTTCATCTAATGAAAGTTTTGCCATAATGCTTCTAGCTTGAGGAATACTAGTTGCAGACATTGAATAAGCATCAAGTCCAAGTCCCATTAATAATGGTATTGCTTCTGGTTCTCCTGCCATTTCTCCGCACATACCAACTCATTTTTTATGTTTGTGCGCTCCATCAATAACTAATTTTATTAAATTTAAAATTGCTGGGTTATAAGGTTGGTATAAGTAAGTTACATGTTCACTCATTCTATCTGCAGCCATTGAATATTGAATTAAATCATTTGTGCCAATACTAAAGAAATCTGCATGTTTAGCAAATTGTTGTGATAAAACTGCTGTTGCTGGTATTTCTACCATCATTCCAATTTGTAAATCATTTCCAACTTTTATTCCTTCTTTTGTTAATTCTTGTTTACATTCAACAACAAATTGTTTTGCTGTTTTAAATTCATCAATCGTTGCAATCATTGGAAACATAATTCCTACTGGACCAAAAGCACTTGCTCTTAGTAGTGCTCTGATTTGACTTCTAAAAATATCTTTTCTGTCTAAAGTAAAACGAATAGCTCTATATCCTAAAAATGGATTCATTTCTTCGGGAAATTTAAAATATGATAATTTTTTATCTCCTCCGATATCTAAAGTTCTGATTATAGTTATTTTACCCTTCATATCTTCAATAACTTGTTTATATGCTATAAATTGTTCATCTTCTGTTGGAAAATGGTCATTATCCATATATAAAAATTCAGATCTAAATAAACCAATACCTTCGCCACCATTACTTAAAACAGAAGCAACATCTTTTGGACTACCAATATTACCCTCTAAAACAAAATCTTTATATCCATCTTTTGTAATTGTTTTTTTTGTTTTATATTGTTCTAAATTATTTTTTAATTCTTTAAAACTTTGTGATTTTTTTGTTCAAATTTCTTTATCTTTTGGATTAATTTCAACTTCACCAGTTCCACCATCAATCGCTAAAACATCACCAAGTTTTACACTGCTAAGAATT